>CEUN01076000.1_pt1 | contig 19228 bp, 17 predicted proteins | sample 361501 | NCBI WGS metagenome assembly CEUN01 (sample SAMEA2622801, study PRJEB7988) | marine metagenome | biome: marine biome (ENVO:00000447); feature: marine epipelagic mixed layer (ENVO:xxxxxxxxx); material: "saline water (ENVO:00002010), including plankton (ENVO:xxxxxxxx)" | depth 120 m | reverse complement strand
GGAAGCCGGCGGCGAAGCGATCGTGGTGCCGTGTAACGTGAGCCGGGAAGAGGACCTTCAGAACCTCGTCGATGAGACCCTGAAAACATGGGGACGGATCGATACGCTGGTCTGCAACGCGGCGGCCAACCCGCACTACGGACCCTTTCTCGAGATCCCCGACGACATGTACGACAAGACCATGCTGGTGAACGTTCGCAATGTCATGAAGCTCTGTCACATGGCGATCCCGTCGATGAAGCAGCAGGCCAGCGGTTCGATCGTGATTACCTCGTCTGTCGGCGCGTTGGCCGGCAGCGACTATCTCGGGACTTACTGTCTGACCAAGGCTGCTGATGTGCAGATGGTGAAAAACCTCGCCGTCGCGCACGGCCGCGACGGGATCACCGCCAATGCCATTCTGCCGGGACTTGTGAAGACTCACTTCGCCCAGGCGCTTTGGGAAGATCCCGAGGCTTTGGCCGAGGCGGAGAAGAACACGGCGCTCGGCCGCATCGGTGAGCCGGTCGATCTGGCCGGCATCGCGGTCTACCTCGCCTCGTCGGCAGGGCAGTGGACGACAGGACAGAGTTTTGTGATCGACGGCGGCTGGGCAGTCAGTGGCGAATAGGGAGATAGGTCATGACGACCAAGAGCAATCCCGATGACTGGTGGATGACGACGGGCGAGTACGCCAAGCGGATGAAGGGTCTGACGATGAACCTTCTCTACAAGGACGTGATGGCAGCCGTGCCGTTTCACACCGAGGTTCTGGGCGCCGAGCTGGAGTTCGCCAACGTCGACTTCGCATCCTTCGCCTTCGACGGCTCGATCTGGATGCTGCACGCCGATCACACTTACGACTCACACCCGCTCAAGTGCATGTTGAACGCCAACCTCGAACGTGGCATCGGTGCGGAGATCAGGCTGCACGGACGGGATCCTGATGAAGCCTGCGAGGCGGCACAACGCCTGGGCTGCACGATCATGGAGCCCGCCACATCCAAGGGGCATGGCACCCGTGAGGCGTTCATCCTGGATACGGAAGGTTATCTCTGGGTCCCCGATATCCTGATCTGATGGACAGAATCGCCCGGTGCCCGTAAGAATCTGTCCAATTGATGGACAGGAGAGGGCTCATGGCCGTAACCGCCGAAAAGTACAAGACCGCCTACGATCTGATCGCCGAGGGCGCGTCAATCAAGAAGAAGGCGACCTTTCGTTCGTTCGATGAGAGCACGGCCGAAGATTGGGCCGCGATCATCACCTACAACGATGAGGGAACCCAGACGCAGGTCCTCGATCTCTGTCTCGAACATCTGGAAAAGTTGAAGCACCCTCAGCCCGCATCGCCGGTCGACCGCTACGAGCACAGCCTGCAGACCGCGACACGCGCCTGGCGTGACGGCAGGGACGACGACGACGAGATCATTGTCGCTGCCCTGCTGCACGATATCGGTGACTTCTTTGCGCCTCACAATCACGGTGACTTCTGCGCGTCGGTTCTCAAGCCATATGTGCGGCCCGAGGTGTACTGGATCGTGAAACACCACGAGCTGTTTCAGGGTTATCACTTCTTCCATCACTACGGTGTGGACCGAAACGTCCGGGAGAAGCACCGGGGACACGAGTTTTTCGAGTCATGCCGTCAGTTCTGTGACGACTACGACCAGACCGCCTTCGATCCCAACTACAACACGATGCCGCTGGAGGCTTTCATGCCTGCTCTTCATCGTGTGCTGGACAAACCGAAGAACGATCCCTTTAGCGCGTCCTGAGGCGACGAGCCTGCCCTAGCCCACCATGTCGTCAGATCGGGTGGTTTTCATCGATGGACAACCGGTGATCGTGTTTCACCAGGTGTGGAGACGGGGAGCGTCGGCCCGGACTTCCTGACCTTTGTTGGCGACAAGCAGGTAGACCGCCATTGGCGCGAGGTCCAGATCGGCCAGACTCAGTTGAGCGCAGAGACGTATCCCGCGGCCAGCGACAGGGTCTTGTTGTACCCTGCGATTGCGGCAGAGATATCACCGTTGTTCTGGGCTTCGACCGCTTCATCGAAGAAACTCTTGGCGCGGCGCGCAACCTCTGCACGCCGTTCCGATAGATCCGGCTGTTTCGCCACTCTTGCCCCCGACTAGAAGAAGATTCATCCGATGCTGCGATGCGGGCAAGCTAGCGATGCAAGGCCCAAGCCTCAAGCGTAGCCAAGCGCTTGATTTTCAACGCGAACGCGATGACGCAGCACAACTGCGTTCAGGAGGAAGAAGATGAGCGCCAAGACTGGTGCATCGAACACAAGTGGCAACACGGCGATTTCGGCAGAAACAATCCAGTAGTTCGGGTGACGAAGCCAACGATAGGGCCCCTGACGGACCAGCGATGCACCGGGAAGAACGATGATTCTTGTGGTCCAGCGTTCGCCCAATATGACCAGCACCCAGACCCTGGCACCCTGCAATGCAACAAAAATGACAAGAAACATCGGATTCGGGGTCGTGTCCGTAGGAACAACGACAGCAAGAGCCACCAGCCAAGCGGCGTGAAGCAATACAATCAGAGGGTAATGCCGCCGACCGATCTCCATAGCGCCGAGGGCCAACAGCCGACGCGTGTTGCGTTGAGCCAAAAAGAGTTCGGCAAGGCGTTGCAACGCCACGGCCGCAAGAATGGCGTAGAGCCACACGGTCAACCCTCCAGCATCAGAAAACCCGCCGTAAACCCTGGCCCCAGCGACGAAAGCACTCTGGTTCCCGGCGGATCCATGGCAAGCGCCCGTTCGAGCACAAACAACACGGTCGCAGCCGACATGTTGCCGTGAGATTTCAGCGTTTCACGAGCATGAGATAAGGCGTCGCGGGGCAGAGCAAGGCATTCTTCCAGGGCCCCAAGGACCTTCGCGCCACCGGGATGAAAAAGGAACGCGTCGATCGTGTCGAGCGTGTGGTCGTGACGGCGGAGAAAGTGCTCCAGAGCCTGCCGCATTTCGTTCCGAACAAGGTTTGGAATATCCCGCGAGAACACGACGCCTAAGCCATCGTCTTCGACCGACCAGCCCATGATGTCCAATGAATCGGGCCATGTGTGTTCACCCGATGCCGTGATCATGGGGCCGTCACCCTCAGTGCTCACAATGGCGGCTGCCGCACCATCACCGAACAGGGCTGTGGCAACGAAGTTGCTCTTCGATCGATCATGGTGCCGAAACGTCAGGCCACAGAGTTCGACGCAAAGGAACAGCACACGAGAACCGGGCCTTGCAGTGGCCATCGCCCCCGCCCGTGCCAATCCCAGGACGCCCCCCACACAACCCAGACCAAACACCGGCAGGCGTTCAACGTCCCGACGGAATGGACGTTCTGCCATCAAGCGGGCGTCAAGACTTGGCGTCGCAAGCCCCGAGGTCGAGACAAGAACGATACTATCGATCTCGTCACAGGTGATGCCGGCAGATTCGAGGCAAGTGTCCGTCGCGTCGGCCAGGAGGGATAGCCCGTGTTCGATGTAGAGTGCATTGCGCTCGGAAAAGGAGTGATCTTCGAGAAACCAGTCCAGCGGCACGCAGGACTGCCGTTGCTCGATCCCTGCATGGGCATAAACCGGCATGAGCCTCTCAAGGTCGCGGAATTCGTCGCGAAACAAGGCACGGCCCGCGCACGCAACATCGGACTGCCGGAGCGTGTGATGCGGAGAGGCCGTCGACAGTGCGTTGATGCGCGGGAGATGGAGCTGGCTTTTCATCCGGCACAAAGTAGGCAAGGACGCCGTACAACACCAGTCACGCACGGGTGAAGGCCAAGATGTCTTGCTCTTGTCCGATTCTGCCGCCATACACGCCTCAGGAACCGAAGAAAGCGGTTCAAAGGAGACCACATGGATAGCCCCGGCGACGGTCAGGAACGGCCCAGACGCAGGTTCTGGCAACGCCTTCGCAACTACTTCATCACCGGGATCATTATCGTCGCACCGATCGCACTGACGATCTATCTCGTCACGCTTGTTGTGCGCTTTATCGACGAGAAGGTGATGCCGCTGCTCGGCGAGCGTTACAATCCCGAGACCTATCTGCCCTTTGCCATACCTGGGATCGGTGTCCTGATCTTTGTCATCGCGATGACCATCATCGGCTGGATGACAACGGGGTGGGTGGGCCGCACGGTGATCCGGTTGGGCGAGAACGTTCTGGACCGCATGCCCGTGATCCGCTCGGTCTATTCGGCACTTAAACAGATTTTCGAGACCGTTTTCGCGCAGAGTTCACGCGCCTTTCGCGATGTGGTGCTGATTTCCTATCCGCGCCAGGGCTGCTGGGCGATCGGTTTCGCGACGGGAACAACCAAGGGTGAGGTTCAGGACGCCATTCAGGACGAGGTCGTCAACGTGTTCCTGCCGACGACACCGAATCCGACGTCCGGCTATCTGTTGTTCCTGCCGAAGAAGGATGTGATTTTTCTCGATATGACAGTCGAGCAGGGGATCAAGTTGGTGATCTCAGGTGGCGTCGTGACACCCGAGGTCGCCAAGGACGAGACAAACACCGAGATCAAATTATCGCCGGGTGGACGCCATGACGGCGGTCCATCAGCCTGAGCGAAGCAGACGGACGGCCGCATCGCGCTCAAAAAGGTACAGCAAGACACGCAGAGCCTTGCCACGCTCGCTCGATAACTCAGGGTCACGCGACAGGATCAGACGAGTATCATCGCGCGCCGCAGCGAGCAATTCGGTCTGTTCAATGACATCAGCAATGCGGAACTGCGGAAAGCCGCTCTGTTTTGTTCCAAGCAGTTCCCCCGCGCCGCGCAAACGCAGGTCTTCTTCGGCGATGACAAATCCGTCGTCGCTCTTGCGCATGATGTTGATCCGCGCTTTGGCGGTCTCTCCCAGCGGCTGGGCGTAGAGCAGCAGACAGGACGATGCTCTGTCTGACCGGCCGACACGTCCGCGAAGCTGATGAAGCTGGGATAGACCAAAGCGTTCTGCGTGCTCGATGACCATGATTGTGGCTTCGGGGACGTCAACACCGACTTCGATCACTGTGGTTGCGACCAGAATATCGATCACGCCTGCAACAAACCGTTCCATCACCTCGTCGCGTTCCGGGCCCTTCATGCGCCCGTGAATCAGGCCGACCCGATCGCCGTAGAGAATTTGAAGGCTTTTGTGGCGCTCCTCGGCGGCGGCAAGGTCGCTGTCTTCCGAGTCTTCGACCAGCGGACACAGCCAGTAGACGCGGTCACCCTGGCCGATGGCGCGTCCGACTGCCTTCATCAGGTCATCGAGGCGATCAAGCGGCATGGCCCGGGTTTCGACCGGCATGCGACCCGCCGGCTTCTCAAGAAGCTGGGAGACATCGAGGTCGCCATAGGTGGTCATCTGAAGTGTGCGCGGGATCGGAGTCGCGGTCATGACCAGCACATGGACGCCCTTGCTCTTGGAGGTGAGGGCCAAGCGTTGATGCACACCGAACCGGTGCTGTTCGTCGATCACGGCCATAGCGAGATCGCGAAACGCCACATCATCTTGAATGAGGGCGTGCGTGCCGACAGCCAAAGCGCTGCGGCCATTAGCCAGAGCCGCAAGCTTCTCGGCGCGTGCCTTGCCCTTGTCGCGGCCGGTCAGCAGGGTGATTTCAATGCCGGCCGGTGCGGCCATGACCTGAAGCGACGCATGGTGCTGACGGGCCAGCAGCTCGGTGGGTGCGAGCAGCACGGCCTGTTTGCCGTCTTCAACGGTGGCCAGCATCGCCATCAGAGCGACCAGAGTCTTGCCACTGCCGACGTCCCCTTGCAGCAGCCGAAGCATCCGTTCGTCGCCAGCCATATCGGCAAGAATCTCGTCGACAGCAGCGACCTGGGAAAGGGTCATGGTGAAGGGCAGGGCCTGGGCGACCTTTGCCCGCAGGCGGCCATCACCATGCAGGGGACGGCCCTTGGCTTTCTTCTGAGAAGCACGGACAAGGGCCAGGGCGAGCTGATTGGCCAGGAGTTCATCGAAGGCAAGGCGTTCGCGCGGAAGCGCGGACCGTTCCAGATCAAGCCGGCTTTCGGGCGCATGCGCTGCCTCCAGGGCTTCGAGCCAGACCGGCCAGCCATTTTTCTGGAGGTAGGCCGAATCCTGCCATTCAGGAAGTTCCGGCGCCCGTTCTAGTGCTCCGGCGATGGCCTTGCGCATCACCTTGGGCGTCAGCCCCTCGGTCAGGGGATAGACCGGTTCGATCAGGTGCAGGTCGTCGGCTTCGTCCAAGGGAACGACATGATCGGGATGAACCATCTGGAGATCGTCGCCGTAGCGTTCGAACTTGCCGCTCACCACACGCTTCTCGCCGACCGGCAGGAGCTTCCTGAGATAATCTTCACGCGCGTGGAAAAAGACGAGAGTGAGCAGACCCGCATCGTCATGGCAGGCAACGCGGTAGGGTTGACGTTTGTTGTGGCCCTTGCGGTGTTCATCGACAGTGACGGTGACCGTGCCGATACGGCCCGGCTCGACGGCTGCGAGATCAGGCAACAACGTGCGGTCAATCAGCCCGCTGGGCAGATGCCAGAACAGATCGACAATTCGCGGCCCTGCCGCCTTTCCCACCAGTTTGGCCAACCGAGGGCCGATGCCATCGAGGCCCGTGACGGGAGTGAAGATGGAAAAGAGAATCTCGGGGCGCATGGGCGCAGCATAGTCATAGCCACGGCGGGTGACATCCTCTGCACACCGGGCTAAACGAACTGCCCCACAGGACCCGCCATCGGCCATGGACCAACGTCGGCACCAGATCAAACGCCTGCACTTTCGTGCTTGGCACCGCGGCACACAGGAAATGGACCTGCTGATGGGCCGATTTGCCGATTCCGTTCTGGAGATCCTGACAGACGAGCAGTTGGGTCGGTTCGAGGTTCTGCTCGAAGCTCCGGACCCTGATCTCTATGCCTGGATTCTGCGCCAGAGGCCGGTGCCAGAGGCGCAGGCCAACGACCTCACCGAGATGATGTTACGATTTCACAAATACGAATAAGAATATGAAAAACATCAGTGATCGACTTTTTTTGGACAAACGAAACATCATCTGCGGCGCCCCTGAAGGTGTTGACGCGAAATGGCTGGCCGATCTGACCGCGGAAGCGCCGGGCCAGGATGTTCTTGTCGTGCTCCGCGATGCGGAACGGGCCCTCCGTGTGGCTGACGCCCTAACCTTTTTTGCACCTGATTCCGGGGTCGTTTCCTTCCCGGCATGGGACTGTCTGCCCTACGATCGGGCCTCGCCGCATCCATCCGTTGCCGGACAGCGGCTCGCCGTGATGGGCGACCTCTGCCGTCGGCCCGCGGACACGGGGACGATGGTCCTGACAACCGCAGGCGCCATGCTTCAGCGTGTACCCCCGCCCGAGGTCATCGGCCCTCTGCGGCGGATGCTTTCCAGTGGCGACAGTGTGGACACGGCTGAGCTCGCAAAGTCGCTGGTGGCCATGGGTTACAACCGGGTGAGCACGGTGATGGAACCCGGGGACTTTTCCCAACGTGGCGATATCTTCGACATTTATCCGTCGGGCGCGCCAGACCCCGTCCGGATAGACTTCTTCGGAGACGAGATCGAACAGATCAAGGCGTTCGATCCCCTGAGCCAGCGGTCGAGCGGCAAGCGGCAGACGGCCGCAATCGATCCGGCGACCGAAATCCTGCTTGATGACGCATCGGTCGAGCGGTTTCGCAACGGCTGGCGTGAACTGTTCGGTGTTTCCGCCAGCAATGACCCGATATACGAAGCGGTCGCTTCAGGCAGTCGCCACCCTGGTGTGGAACACTGGCTGGCGCTGTTTCACAGCCGGTTGGTTCCGTTCGCGGACTACCTCAGGGATCCCGTCATCGTCTTTGACCACCGGGTGCTGGAAGCGCGTGACTCCCGTCTCGACACGGTTCGCGACCACCACGACCATCGGCGCGAAGAGATGCGCGTCGAAGCGGGTACAGACGCCATTCCATACCGCGCGATCGATCCCGACCGGCTGTATCTGAACGAACTTGCGTGGGAGAGCGTGTTCAGCAGCTATGTCTCGGCAGAGCTTTCTCCGTTCTCCGAACCGCCTTCAGCCGACGTCAACGTGCTCGAAGCGGGCGGCCGGCAGGGGCACGAATTCAGCGCCGAACGTCAGCAAAGTAACGTCAATCTCTTCGATGCCGTCGTGGCGCATCTCACGCGCCAGCATGAAGAGAACCGCCGTCTGTTGATCACGGGGCTTTCGGTCGGCAGTCGCAATCGTCTGGCACGCCTGGTGACGGAGCATGGCATGTTGCAGGTCGAGCAGATTGCCACCGCAGACGGTATGGATGACCTGCCTCCCAACACGGTAGCCGCGGCTGTGATGGGGCTGGAGCGGGGTTTCACGACCGCCGACCTCGCGGTGGTGACCGAGCAGGACATTCTGGGTGACAGAATTGCCAGGACCTCCCGGCGTCGTGCGACCCGTGACACCGAACGGTTTCTACAAGAGGCCTCGCAACTTGCCGAAGGCGATATTGTTGTCCATGTCGAACATGGAATCGGCCGTTTCGATGGTCTCCAGACGCTCAACCTGGGCGATGCACCGCATGATTGCCTTCGGCTTGTTTATGATGGCGACGACAAGCTCTTTGTGCCCGTCGAAAACGTCGATGTTCTGTCGCGCTACGGCAGCCATGACTCGGTCGTGCAACTCGATAGGCTCGGCAGTGCGAACTGGCAGTCGCGGCGGGCGCGTCTCAAGGAGCGTATCACCGAGATGGCCGGTGAGTTGCTCAAGGTGGCTGCAGAACGAAAGACCCGGCCTGGCCCGCCGATGAAAGCAACGCAGCGTCTCTATCAGGAGTTCGCCGCGCGTTTTCCGTATCAGGAGACAGACGACCAGGACAAAGCGATCGACGAGGTTCTGGATGATCTCGGTTCCGGTCGTGCCATGGACCGGCTGGTCTGCGGTGATGTTGGCTTTGGCAAGACCGAGGTGGCCATGCGCGCAGCCTTTGTGGCGGCGATGGAGGGCTTCCAAGTCGCCGTGGTGGTGCCGACGACCCTGTTGGCACGGCAGCATCACGCGAGCTTCGTCGAGCGCTTGAAGGGGCTGCCGGTTCGCATCGAACAGCTCTCCCGCTTTGTGCCGTCCAAGCAGATGAAGGACACGAAGGACGGACTGGAAGGCGGTAAGGTCGATATCGTGGTCGGCACCCACGCTCTGCTGGCCAAGGATGTCGAGTTCAAAAACCTCGGGCTGCTGATCGTCGATGAGGAACAGCACTTCGGCGTGGCTCACAAGGAACGGCTGAAGCAGATAAAGGCCAATGTGCATGTTCTGACGCTGACGGCGACGCCGATCCCCCGCACGCTGCAGATGTCACTGGTGGGAGTGAAGGATCTCAGCCTGATCGCCACCGCACCGGTCGATCGGCTGGCCGTTCGGACCTTTGTCGGACCTTATGACAGCGTGACCGTGCGGGAGGCTGTCCGCCGCGAACAGCTCAGGGGCGGCCAGAGCTATTTTGTCTGCCCCCGTATTGCCGACCTCAACCGCATTCACAAGCAGCTTGAGGAGTTGATCCCCGAGGCGCGTTTTGCGGTGGCCCACGGCCAGATGACCGGAGCAGAGCTGGAGCGGATCATGGCAGCGTTCTACGAGGGCGATGTCGATGTGCTGATCTCGACGACGATCGTGGAATCGGGGCTCGATATTCCCAACGTCAACACCATGATTGTGCACCGGGCCGACATGTTCGGTCTGGCGCAGCTCTATCAGTTGCGCGGCCGTATCGGGCGATCCAAGACACGCGCTTATGCCTACCTGACCTTGCCACCGGGCAAGAAGGTCACCGAGACCGCCATGCGGCGGCTGGAGGTGTTGTCACGTCTTGATACGCTGGGTGCCGGGTTCAGCCTGGCGAGCCACGATCTGGACATTCGGGGCGCCGGCAACCTGCTGGGAACGGAGCAGAGCGGTCACATCAAGGAAGTCGGCATCGAGCTCTATCAGCAGATGCTGGAGGAGGCCGTGCAGGCCCTGCGTGCCGCACGGGAGGGCGTCGCTGCAACAGGGACCGGGACCTGGACCCCGGAAATCGCCGTGGGCTCCGCCGTGCTCATCCCTGACGACTACGTCCGAGACCTTGATGTGCGCCTGGGCCTTTATCGCAGGATCGCGGCCCTGGAGGACTGGGAAGAGATCGACACGCTGCGGGTCGAGCTGGATGACCGTTTCGGCGAACCGCCGGCAGAGGTCGACAACCTGCTCGAAATCGTTGCGATCAAGGCGTCGTGCCGCAGGGCCGGAATCGCCAAGCTCGATGCCGGACCGCGCGGAGCCGTGGTGTCCTTCCATGACGACGTCTTCATCAATCCCTCGGGACTGGTCGACTGGATCGCCAGTCAAGCCGGCACGGTAAAGCTGCGACCCGATCACCGGATTGTCGTGATGCGGAGCTGGGACAAGGTCGAGGTACGGCTGGCCGGTGCACGCGACCTGGCGCAGGCTCTTGCCGATATTGCCGCCGCGGCACAGTAGCCTGCCTGATCAGGCGGCGGAGGTCTCTCGCGCGCTTTCGATCATGCGCTGCAGGACTTCAGGCGATTGGGCGCCGGACACGGCATAACGTCCGTCGAGAATGAAGCAGGGCACGCCGTTGATGCCCATGCGCTGGGCAAGGTTGTGTTCGGCCAGCACGGTGTCCGAACCCTCGTCGGTTTCAAGGAAGGCCAGGACTTCGTCACTCGTCAGGCCGGCCTTGGCAGCGAGCTCCACGAGGTTGTCAACGTCACCGATGTCGACTCCTTTGAGAAAATAGGCCTGAAAGATTTCCTCGACCAGCGTGGTCTGGACACCATGTTCGCCGGCCCATCCGATCAGACGGTGCGCCAGAACTGTGGACGGCGTCCGGTAAATGTCGCCGAAGGCAAAGAGGATGTCCTCCTCGTAGCCAGCACGCGCGATCGTGTCGTAGAGCTCCATGGCCCGCTGGGAACTGCCAAACTTCAGCGAAAGATAAGCGTTTAGCTCCATCCCGTCGGACGGCATGTCCGGATTGAGCATGAAAGCGCGCCAGCGAATGTGTGGCTGCCGGTCTGGCGGAATGTCGTCTAGTGTCCGCTCCAGACGGCGCTTGCCGATGTAGCACCAGGGACAGACGGGATCGGAGAAGATGTCGAGGATCATGCCGATATGGTAACGGAATCCGCGGCTTTGATCACCTGATCGTGGATTCAGTCTTCGTCGGGTAACGGCTACAGGATGGGGCCTGCAAGGACACCGACCATGCTTCGTGTCATCCGCCAGATTCTGTCACCCGAAGATGTCACCGCTGTGAAGACGGCGGCCGCGAACGGCACGTTTGCCGACTGCATGTCCTCAGCCGGTTTTCTGGCCGCCGATCGAAAGAACTACGAGGAACTGGCACTGGGCCAGAACCCAACGCGATCAGATCGTGCGTATGGTCCTGCAACGCCTGTGGCAGAACAAACAGCTCCAGATCATCGTTCGGCCACGCCGCATCAGGCCGCCCATTGTGTCGCACTATCGGTTGCGCTACGGCGATCACATGGACGAAGTGATCATGGGCGGTGCCCAGCCGTTCCGGGTGGACTGTTCGATCACGATCTTTCTCAACGACCCTGCGAGTTACGAGGGGAGAACTCGTTATCAACACAACACCGGGGGAGCAGCACCTGAAGCTCGAGCCCAGCGACGCGGCGATCTATCCGACGCAGTATGTGCACTGTGTCGAGGAGGGCGCATCCGGCGAACGGCTGGCCTACGTGACATGGATGGAGAGCCTCGTGCGCGATCTCGGGCAGCGCGAAGTTCTCTATGATCTCGCGATCGCCGCCGAGCACGTCCACAAACTCGACACGCAACGTGAGGCCTTCATGATGCTGGAGAAGGCACGCTTCAACCTGTTGCGGATGTGGGCGGAGACTTAGAGTTTTCGATCAGGGCTGTGACGCCCTCGCGGTCAAGCCGCCATCGCACACCAACAACTGACCGGTTGTGAACGCCGATTCTTCACTGGCAAGCCACAGGGCGAGGTTGGCGATGTCCGTGGGGCGGCCGATGCGGCCAATAGGCTGGTTGGCGTCGAGGGTTTTGGCGGCCTCAACGGGGTCCGCAACACTGTCTAGATAAGCATCCATCATGTCGGTCTTGATCCATCCGGGACAGATGACGTTGCAACGGATGTTCTGGTCACCGTGGTCGACGGCAATGGCCCGGGATAGGGCGTGCACCGCACCCTTTGTCGCACAGTATGCGGCAAGGCCGGGATCGGCGACAAAGCCGTCATAACTGCCGATGTTGATGATCGATCCGCCACCGCCTTCGGCCATCACGGGAATCGCGGAACGGCAGGTGAGAAACACACCTTTGACATTGATGCTGAAGATCCGATCCCATTCCTCGTCGGTCGTGTCGACGATGGTCTTTTCGACCTGGATAGCGGCGTTGTTCACGAGGACGTCGAGCCCGCCGAGTTTTTCCTGCGCCGTCATGACGAGCTTTCGTGCGTGATCAGGTGAGGCGGTGTCGCCCGGAAGGAACTCGACATATTCGGAGAAGGGTTCGGCGGGAGCCGACCGCGCGGTGACGATCACTGTTGCGCCTTCTGCAACGAACCGGTCAACGATCGCGCGCCCGATGCCTTTGGTACCGCCTGTGACGAGACAACGCTGGCCAGCGAGCCGTTTGGTCATGAGTTATGTCCCTGGGATGATCTTCGGTCGAAACGTAATTGAACGAACGTTCAATGTCAGTCCTCTATTTTTTGCCTGCGCGAATGCCCCTTGGCCGGACGCACAGTTTGGTGTTTTGTGCCATTCAACCGACCGGAGAGTTTCGTGAACTTCCGAACCCTCGCTTCTGTTCTTCTGGCTGTTCTGTGTGCGACAACACTGCTTTCAGCCTGCAGCACCTTCGACGAGCCCGGAGTAGACCCGACGAACCTGGAGATCGGCCCTGACGAAACCGCCGATCTGTTATTCCCGGACAGTGTTGCTGCTCCTCCGGCCCTTGGCGAGATTCTCGCCAACCACCGTGCCCGGTCGACCGCCTATCATCTCGACGCCCTGCGCATGCCGGCGGGCGAATGGGACGGTTATGTGCAGGCCTCCAACGGTTCCTTCCTCCAGTGTCTGATCGCATGGGGGCCCTCGGACGCCAGACTGGGCATTTCAACGGGCTGGCACGGACGGGTTTTCATTCAGTTTCGTGCACCGGAATGGCCGCTGGAGACTCTGGTGAGACAGACCGATCTCGTGGTCACGATTGATGGTGCCAACGAGAGAGCAGTTCCCCTTGAAGGCAGCGGTGACATGCTGTGGGGTAACTTCGGATCCGATTTTGTGTTTGCCCAGGCTCTGGCCGATGGCGATGAGCTGGTGATGAGCGCCGGCAACCACGTGATGGTGTATCCCCTGGTCGATTCCCATCTTGCCATTCCCGCCCTTTACGAATGCGCGGGCCTTCAGACGGAAGAAGGCGGCAACGGCGGTTTCAGCATTATCGGCCTGGACTCCACGGGAGGCGACAAATCGGGCCTGACAGAAGCTTTTGTCCAGGTTCTCTTTCAGAGCGGATTTGGCGACATCGTGCTGCGCCCTGTCGGTGCAACCCACGAACTCTATGGAACGCGTACTCTCTTTTCCGCACCGGCTTGGAGCGGAGAGGCTGAACTCTATGCCCGCGTGTTTGGCTTTGTGCGCGACGAAAAGAAAGCCCTGATCGAAATCGCAAATGACGCCGGGCGCGCCTGCCGAGGAGAGGTTGCGGCACGCCTGATCCGCCTTGAGCCTATCGACGGGATCGGCCAGTTCGGCAAGGCTTCGATGCTCTGCGATGCGGAGACCGGAGAGTTTGTGATGGAGACTCTCGCCTACTTCGACGGCGAGAGTGTTCTGGTGCTTCATGCGATTGTCGATGATGTCGGCGAGCGCGAGCGTCTCAACGACAGCTACGACCGTGTCATCGCCCGCATCGCCGCGACAGGCTGACAGGGGGAAATTCCACCTAGACGATTCGGTCCGCAGCGCAGGGGGAGGCTTTGACCTGAGGTTAATAGTCCTCGGGGTTACCCCAACATTCGACGAGGAATGTGTGACGCTCGGCATTCGAGGCAATCTCTGCGACGTCCAGGCTTTCTTCGGACGGGGTCACGAGATACTCGACACCGTGAGCGCCCAGAAAAGCCTCGACGATGGCTGCCTTGATCGCGAAGTTCACGTTCTGCGGCACATCCTCGGCCGACCCCGACACCAGTTCCGAGGAAACCACGCCGATCACGTTGCCACTGCGGTCGAGCAGGGGGCCACCACTGTTTCCAGGCTGGATGGGTGCAGAGAACTGATACTCGCGGAAGTCGTCGTTGAAGCCCGACAGGGCGCTGATCATGCCGTCGGTGACATTACCGAAGGACGACAGTGTTCCGTGGAGCGGAAAACCGATGACCACGACAGATTCGCCACGAGAGACCTTGGGTTGAGAACGGAAGCTTGCGACTTCCAGAGGCTCGCTGACGGAGACAGTGATCAGGGCCAGATCATTGTCTTCATCGAATCCGTTGAGCCTCGCCTGGCCGAGATCGCCGACGCGGATCTCCTCACAATCTTCGATGACGTGATGGTTGGTGACGATATCACCAGTCGAGGACACCACGAATCCCGTGCCTGTGGCCCAAAGCTCGAGATTGACGGCAGGCGCTTCCGAGACAATGTCGCTGCCCAGCCCGCCGATTCGTCGTGTCAGGCTCACGGCCGTCGTCAGGGCATAGATGAGGGTTTCATCGACTTCCCCGGTGACCGGCAATCCAACTTCTTCCTGGAAGGCGATGATGGAGTTGCGGGTCTGCGGACCCATTACACCGTCAACATAACCCACGTCATATCCTAGGTTCTGAAGCATCTCCTGGGCCAGCAGGACCTGCTCGCTAGAATCGCCATCCTGCGGAACGGCCTCCTCGATGACGGTCTCTGGCTCGTCCGTCACCTCATCGGGCACATCAGTGACCTCAGGATCCAGACTGCTGATCACCATTTCATCTTCGATCTCGTCTTCCACCTCCTCAACCGGAGTTTCGTCGTCGGGCGTTTCACTGGGTTTGGTGCCACCTCCCTGGTTAAAGATCACGCCGCCCAGCGTGGTCTCACCACTTTCGGGTTCTGATGCATCCTGGTCACCCAGCACCACACTGCGATTTGGCACAGCCTGATCATCCTTCCAGAAGGCATAAGTCACCTCGCCATTGTTGTCGTAGTAGATGCCATAGCCATTGTGGAGATCGTCAAGCAACTGACCCTCGTAACGATCACCAGCGAACGCGTTGTCGCCGGCATACTCGAAAACGCCGTATCCTTGGTTGTAACCGTCCGAGAAGTCGCCAGCGCCCGTGGTGCCCCGCCAGAACGGACTTTCAAGGTAGTAGTAGACGCCCAAGGTCTCGAACGCCCAGTCGATGAACTGTCCGGCGTACTTGTCACCTTCGGCGGTGTAGTCGGATTGGAAATAGTAGACGCCAAACCCTTCGGCGACGTCGTCGCGAAACTGACCTTCGTAGCGGTCGCCATGCGAGTCGTCGTTGTCGAGGAAGTAGAGGACGCCATTTCCTTCGAACAAGCCATCAACAAACTGACCTTCATAGCGTGACCCCGTGTCGTAGTAGAAAATACCGAGACCGTTGGGTTCATCGTTTCTGACCTGGCCCTGGTAGCTGCCGATGTCGTAGTCGACACTCCGGATTTCCGACTTGTCGAGACTGGTTGCCTGTCGGGCATACTCACGGGCGCGTGCGGCGGAGCTTTCTGCTTTTTCGACCGCTTCCCAGGCTCGCGCTTCAGCTTCGCGTGCGAACCCCGCAGCTTCCTCGGCCTCATTGAGCACATCTTCTGCCGCCGCTGACAACACGGGACCCGACGTCCACGCCAGCATCAGAGCGACAAGCCCCGAGAGAAATACAGAAGAGAAGCGAGAAAGAGACATGACAGAACGCGCCCTGCGTTGGATCATAGCGACGATAACCGCCGGCAATTCATTCGGCTAGGTTGTCACACGTCATGGCGGGCAGAGCGTGCACTTTTGCATCACAGACCAGAGAACAATGGAGCCATCGCATGGGTTGGACCGGCAAGATTCTTCGCGTGAACCTGACAGAAGGCCGCTGCGACAGCGAACCTCTGAACATAGAATGGGCCGAGCAGTTTCTCGGTCAGAGAGGTCTCGCCTCCAAGTATCTGATGGAGTCCATGGATCCGTCGGTCGACGCGCTGGACCCCGGCAACGTTCTGATCTTCGCGACCGGCCCCCTGACAGGTACGATGGCACCCACCGCGGGCCGCTACTCTGTCATCACCAAGGGTGCGCTGACCAATGCCATTGCCTGTTCGAACTCCGGCGGCAAGGTCGGCCCGGCGATCAAGCTGGCCGGCTGGGATATGGTCATCTTTGAAGGAAAATCGCCCAAACCCGTGTATCTCTGGATCGACGATGACCATGTTGAGCTGCGCGACGCAGATCACCTTTGGGGTCGCTCGGTCTGGGAGATCGAGCCCGAAATCAAGGCGGAACTCGGCGATCCAGAGATCAAAGTCGCCTCGATCGGCCGTTCCGGCGAGAAGCTCGTTCGTTTTGCCTGCGTTGTGAACGATATGCACCGCGCGGCGGGGCGTTCCGGTGTTGGCGCGGTGATGGGATCGAAGAACCTCAAGGCCATTGCGGCACGCGGCACCGGTGGCGTGACCGTGAAAGACCCCAAGAAGTTCATGGCAGCCGTGGCGCACGCCAAGAGCACCCTGCAGCCGCACCCCGTCCGCGAGCGGTTCATCAAGATCGGCACCCACGCGATGCTCGACGTCACCCACAACTACGGCAGCCTGCCGACCCGAAACGAGCGCGATGTGCAGTTCGAGGGTGTGAACAAGCTCAACGCCGCGGCATCACAGGCCCCGCATGGCCCCAATGACACGGTGAACCTGATCACCAACAAGGCGTGTTTTGCCTGCACGATCGCCTGCGGCCGCATTGCCCAGATCGATCCCGATCACTTTTCGATCAAAGACAAGCCGCAGTACCACACGGCTTCGGGCGGTCTGGAGTATGAGAATGTTTTCGCACTCGGTGCCATGGTCGGTGTCGACGACATCGACGCTGTGACCTTCGCCAACTTTGTCTGCAATGAAGACGGCATGGATACGATCTCCTTCGGTGGCGCACTGGCCGCCGCGATGGAGCTCTATGAAGAGGGTGTGATCACCAAGGAGCAGACGGGTGTCGATCTGTCGTTCGGTTCGGCGGAGGGCCTGGTCCAGATGGCCGAGGAATGTGCCAAGGGCCAAGGTTTCGGTGCCGACGTCGGCCTGGGCGCCAAGCGCCTGAGCGAAAAGTACGGTCATCCAGAGTTCTCCATGACCGTGAAAGGACAGGAGTTCCCGGGATACGATCCGCGTGCAATGCAGGGCATGGCGCTGGCCTATGCCACATCGAACCGTGGGGCTTGCCATCTGCGCGCCAGTCCCTTCGCCTCGGACTTCCAGACGACAGAACGCGAGGGTAAGGCCGAGATCGTCAAGACGACCCAGGACGAGCGCGCCGCCATGTTCGATTCGGCTGGCATTTGCGCCTTTATCGCCGCAGCGGTGAACATCGATCAGATCGCCGCAATGCTCGATGGTGCGCTTGAGTCGGAGTGGACCGCCGATCGCATCCGCGAGACCGGCGAGCGTATCTGGAACCTGGAGCGTCTCTTCAACAATGCGTCGGGCATGGGCCGCAAAGACGACACCCTGCCCGAACGCATGCTCAAGACGCCGGCGCCGTCCGGCATCGCCAAGGGCATGGTGGCGGAACTCGATGAGATGCTGCCCGAATACTACGACATGCGAGGCTGGGACGAAGAAGGCCAGCCGCGCGGGCAGACCCTGACACGCCTTGGGTTGGGATGAAGATCCGCATCAAGTTGGTTGCCCATGCCGGGAAGCCGGTCGCGGGGATCGGCTCTGACGGAGAAGGCGAGTTGTATGTCCCCGACGGGGCAACCGTCGGGGATGTCATGGCACGCCTCGACGTAGCCCGCGAAACGCTCACGATGACCCTGGTGAACGATGAGGTCGTGCGACCGGCATTGCACGACGCGCATGTCCTGGCGGCCGGTGATTTGCTGACCGTGTTCCCTCCCATCGAAGGTGGCTGACGTCTGCGCCCCGATGACCCCGTCATGAGCGACCTCGATCTCGTGACCGTGTGCGCCCTAGAAGAAACCAGCTTTCAGGCATGGCCCTGTCTGGACCACACCGATATTTTTCGCTGGCTGCTGCGTTTTTCCGGAGGACACACACACGCCGTGCCAACTCGGTGGATGTGTTGGAGCGCAGCGGAGCAAAAGTCATCCAGCGGATCGCAGAGGCGGAATTGGATTCCTGTCTCGAAGCACAGGGTTACGAACGGCATGATCCGACGCTGACGATGATCGGCGCCATCCCCCGGCGCATTGCGGGGCACACTGACGTCCGGCTGTCGACGACACTGACGCCTGCATGGTTCGATGGGTTCTGTCGACACAGCCCCGTGGCACAGCATCATCGTGAGTCTCGCCAGTAGATTCTGGGGCACGTGTCCGGTGAGGTGATGTACGCATCGATCGAGCAGGAGGCACAACCCGTCGCGTTGGGCATGTCGGTGGCCGAAGGCGACCGGGCGGGGTTCTTTGAGGTTCTCGTCGCCGAGAGACTGCGCCACCGGGGGTTGGGTCGGCAGATCATGGAAACGCTGATGGCCTGGGCACGGGACGATGCCGGTGTAAAAACCGTGTGGTTGCAGGTCGTGGAAGCCAATACCCCAGCCGTTTCGCTCCACCGATCATTCGGCCTTGATGCGATTTAAAGTTACCACTACCGCGCACGACCGGCCTGAACAGGCTTGCAGTCCTCACGGTTTGGCCCTGTGATGGACGTGATGGAGGCTGCCATGACCGAAACGCGACTGACCTGCTGCCTGACCTTCGACTTCGACGCGATGTCGGTCTGGATCGGGTCATACAAATCGGTCAATCCCAGCGAGATTTCTCGGGGCGAGTTCGGGGCTGTGGCCATTGCGCGTATCCTCGACCTGCTGGCGCGACATGATCTTCCGGGGACCTTCTGCATCCCTGGTCACACGGCCTACGCCTATCCCGACCTGGTCAAACGCATCCATGATGCGGGTCATGAGATTGCTCATCACGGTTGGGTTCATGAAAATCCTGCTGATTTTGACGAGGCTGGTGA
>CEUN01057772.1_pt1 | contig 19230 bp, 20 predicted proteins | sample 361501 | NCBI WGS metagenome assembly CEUN01 (sample SAMEA2622801, study PRJEB7988) | marine metagenome | biome: marine biome (ENVO:00000447); feature: marine epipelagic mixed layer (ENVO:xxxxxxxxx); material: "saline water (ENVO:00002010), including plankton (ENVO:xxxxxxxx)" | depth 120 m | reverse complement strand
ATGGTGTTTTATGCTGGTGATACCTAAGTTATGTTTTAGCCCTGTAAACTGTTATGGAGGTCAATATGATCGTTGATGAAGCTAGATCTTCATTGGAAACTAACCATGCACAATTGGAAAAAAAACTACTTGAAGAACTTAATCGTCCTCAACCTGATCAGAGCAGAGTTGTTCAAATAAAAAAACAAAAACTTAAATTAAAAGATAAACTATTAAAAATTTGTAAATGATAATATCCGTTTGATTTTGGATTTGGCCGCTATCGATCTTCTCAAGATATTGATGCCGATATCATTGAAATATTTGCATATTAAAAAACGTCCGATTCAATAGCTACACGAATAAATTGGGAGGGGCTATGACTGAAGACTTTGATAAAATTTATTCTGAGGCATTGAATAATAAAGAGGAATTCTGGTCCAATATTGCCGGTGCTATTACTTGGGATAAAATGTGGAATTCGGTTTTAGACACTTCTAGATCCCCCTTCTATCGTTGGTTTTCTGGTGGACGGATTAATACCTGTTATAATGCGTTAGATCGTCATATTGATGATGGACGCGCTGACCAGTGTGCCTTGATTTATGACAGTCCGATTACGAATACCATTAAAAAGTATTCATATAAGAGTTTAAGAGACCTTGTGGCTAGGTTTTCAGGAGCCTTAGCTAATCAAGGTGTCAAGCACGGTGACCGGGTTGTAATTTATATGCCTATGATTCCGGAGGCTGTAGTTACAATGCTGGCCTGCGCACGAATTGGTGCTATTCATTCGGTTGTATTCGGGGGTTTTGCATCTCATGAGTTAGCAGTCAGAATAGATGATGCAATGCCTAAAGTGATTGTTTCCGCTTCATGCGGACTAGAACCCGGACGCATTGTTGCTTATAAGCCATTACTTGACGAGGCAATTAAACTCGCGAAACATAAGCCTATCCGATCAATAATTGTCCAACGCGATGCTCTAGTTTGTGAGATGACGGAGAGAGATTTAGATTGGAATGATGCAATGTCCGAGGCGAAGCCTCATAATTGTGTCTCCGTAGACGCGACAGATCCTCTTTATATTTTATATACCTCTGGGACGACAGGCCAACCAAAGGGCGTTGTTCGCGATAATGGTGGCCATGCTGTAGCGCTTAACTGGTCTATGGGGGCAGTCTACGATGTTAAACCCGGAGATGTATATTGGGCTGCTTCAGATATAGGATGGGTGGTAGGACATTCCTATATTGTTTATGGACCTCTTTTAGCGGGGGCAACCACAATTCTTTACGAGGGGAAACCAGTAGGTACTCCAGATGCGGGTGCCTTCTGGCGGGTGATTTCAGATCATAAAGTATCAAAACTTTTCACCGCTCCGACGGCATTTCGTGCGATTAAGCGCGAAGATCCGGCAGGAAAACAGATAAAGAAGTATTCGATTCCTAGTTTAAAAGCGTTGTTTCTGGCAGGAGAACGTTCGGATCCGGATACATTGATCTGGGCGGAAAAGCATTTAAATGTACCTGTGATAGATCATTGGTGGCAAACTGAAACAGGTTGGTCAATTGTGGCTAACTGTTTGGGGATAGAAAAATTAAGAGTGAAACACGGGTCACCAAGTAAACCCGTTCCGGGGTGGGATTTGAGTGTTGTAGACGAAGGTGGGAAAGAAGTGAAAAATGGAGAAATTGGTGCATTAGTTCTTAAACTTCCACTGCCGCCTGGGTCCCTGCTAACACTATGGAACGCTGATGAAAGATATCATCAATCTTATCTTACAGAATTTCCCGGTTACTATCAGACAGCAGATGCTGGTTACCTAGACGAGGATGGCTACGTATATGTTATGTCAAGGACTGATGATATTATCAATACGGCAGGACATCGTCTTTCGACCGGTGCCATAGAAGAGGTTCTGGCGTCGCATCCGGACGTTGGGGAATGCGCAGTGGTAGGAACAAATGATGCTTTAAAAGGACAGGTACCTCTTGGGTTTCTGGTGTTAAATGCGGGTGTAAATCGTGGGGGTGATCAAGTTGTTAATGAAACCATCCAATTAGTTAGAGATACCATTGGTCCGGTGGCCTCGTTTAAGACTGCGCTGATAGTTGAACGTCTGCCTAAAACCCGTTCAGGGAAAATTTTGCGTGGTACTTTGCAAAAAATTGCTAATTCAGAGCCATATGTCACACCAGCTACAATAGATGATCCCGACATCCTCAAGGAAGTTAGCATAGCACTCAAAGATTCCAAGTTTTCAACGGAAATATAACTATGGACTTAGCAAGGTTAATAATTGCTGAAAACGAACTCCACGGTTATTAATATGCCGAAACATGCGGATTGGAGTTTTTATAAAATATGAAAAATATTGTCATTGCGAGTGCAACTCGCACGCCAGTTGGAAGTTTTAACGGGATATTTTCTAAAATATCTGCTTCTGATCTGGGGGCCGCTGCAATAACTTCGGCGTTGGAACGTGCTAATGTTGTGCCTGAGGATGTATCAGAAGTGATTATGGGACAAATTTTGACAGCTGGCGCTGGCCAGAATCCAGCACGGCAAGCTGCGATGGCTGCAAATTTGCCGATTGAGGTTCCGGCTTACTGTGTGAATCAACTCTGTGGATCAGGACTAAAAACAGTCGCATTGGCATTCCAGGCAATTAGAAACGATGATGCGACTATTGTTGTAGCTGGTGGACAGGAAAGCATGACCCAGGCGCCCCACTGTATGTATCTCCGAAACGGGAAGAAAATGGGTGATGCCGAAATGGTCGATACAATGATCCGGGATGGGTTATGGGATGCATTCAATGGCTATCATATGGGGTGTACGGCAGAAAATATCGCCAAACAGTTTCAGATCAGCCGAGAAGAGCAAGACCGGTTTGCTGCTAGTTCACAACAACGAGCGGAGCAAGCTCAAAAAAATGGGGCATTCGTAGACGAAATTGTGCCTGTGTTAATTAAAACACGAGGAGGATCGATTAAAGTCGATTGTGACGAATATCCTCGTGCCGGGGTTACAATAGAATCTCTTGCCGATTTACGTCCTGTTTTTTCTAAGGAAGGAACGGTCACGGCGGGAAATGCCTCTGGTATCAATGATGGAGCGGCTGCGCTTGTTTTAATGACAGATGAGGAAGCGTCAAAGCGATTCATAAAGCCAAAAGCGAGAATTGTATCTTGGGCGCAGGCTGGAGTTGATCCTTCAATTATGGGAACAGGTCCTATACCAGCAAGTCGTATGGCTTTGGAAAAAGCTGGCTGGACAATTGACGATTTAGACTTAATTGAAGCAAACGAAGCCTTTGCTGCTCAAGCATTAGCGGTTGGAAAAGATCTAGGTTGGAATGAGAATCAATTGAATGTTAACGGTGGCGCGATTGCTATAGGCCATCCAATCGGGGCCTCCGGGGCTCGAATTTTGACAACACTAATCCATGAAATGGAGAAGCGCGATTCATCTAAGGGTCTAGCAACGCTCTGCATCGGTGGGGGGATGGGTATCGCAATGTGTGTTGCTAGAGATTAAAAACCGGATTTTTATAATTACCCTTAAATTTCTTAGAAGTTATCTTTACGTTTACGTATTTCGCTAAATACCTGAACGGGGTCTTCGGAAGGAAGTCCTAACGCTTTGGCTACCGAAGGTATATCAGCGCGTAAAAACGGGTTAGTGGCTTTTTCTACACCAAGAAGTGAGGGCACAGTCCTTTTATTTTCGGCGCGTAACAAATCGATTTCAGAAGCTCTTTCAATCAGCGCCGCATTATCTTTTTCAATGGTAACTGCGAATTTAGCATTTGACTGCGTATATTCGTGGGCACAATAGACTACCGTATTATCCGGTAGTTCGCGAAGCTTGCCCAAAGAGTTCCACATCTGTTCGAACGTTCCCTCAAAAACTCTGCCACAGCCGAGAGCAAAAAGAGTGTCACCACAGAATAAAGTACTATTTTTTTGGAACCAGTATGCGATATGGCCTCGTGTATGTCCGGGTGTATCAAATACTCTTGCCTCTAAGCCACCAAATTTATAAATATCGCCGTCCTTAACGTCGATATCAATGCCAGCTATGCGATCATGGTCTGCCAACGGTCCAACAATGGTGCATCCATATTTTTCCTTTAACTCAAGGTTTCCGCCAGTGTGATCGTTGTGGTGATGGGTATTTATAATATCGGTAAGTCTCCAACCCAAACGGTCAAGTGTCTCTATCACCGGCTCGGCATCCGAGGGGTCAACTACGCCAACCTTACCTTGTCCGTGTTCCTTTATTAGATATACGTAATTATCGGTTCGGGTAGCAATTTGTTCAATTTCCAATTTAGTCATTGAATTTTCCTTGAGTTACGGTGTCACTTCTTTCTCCAAAATACCAAAGACATTTTAACGCGCCAATACTATGATACACCATTATAGTATTTATTATGATAAGATTAATATATGTGGTTGGATGTTGTTGATTTAAAAAACTTTTATAACAGCGTTCTAGGAAAAAATGCGCAAAAACTGGTTGCTCAGTCTATTCGCATGGTTTGGCCAAACGTTAATACCCAAAGTGTGCTGGGTTTGGGTTACGCTATCCCTTTTTTAGATATATTTCAAAAAGAAGCAGAGCGCACGATAGCGGTAATGCCGGCGAGACAGGGTATTCTTCATTGGCCAGAGAAAAAAATGGGCAGAATAACATTATGCGACGAAGAAAGAATTCCTCTCCCTGATTCCTATTTTGATAAAATTCTTTTGGTTCATGCATTTGAGTGTAGTGAGAAATTACGGCTTATGCTTCGTGAAGTTTGGAGAGTTCTCGGCGAAGGGGGTCGTTTAATGGTTGTAGTACCTAATCGAACGGGTATTTGGACGAGAATGGATCATACACCCTTTGGACATGGCAATCCATATTCGCCCGCAAAAGTTAAACGGTTACTTAGGGAAACACTTTTTACTCCGACAAGAATTGAAAGGGCGTTATTTATGCCACCCATGTCACATGGTCTAATGATGGCTTCTGCGCCCGCCATGGAAAAAATAGGGAAAGGGTTATTTCCGTCTTTGGGCGGAGTATTAATAATTGAATGCAAAAAACAGATTCATGCGCCTACAATCAGCAAAGAACACAGCCGCAGCAGAAGACCACACTATAAAATTTTGACCCCTAACTAAGAAGCATCTGGACTGAGTAAGAAGATTGCCTGCTCGCCCTTAAGATTTGCTGTGTGACTACGGCTTTTGATATGACGGACACGGCTATTTCTATCAAGCGATAGGCCAATGTCGATTTTCACACCGAGATTGCCGCAAAGGTCGACGAAATCGAGGATTGTGCACAAATGAATATCCGGGTTGTCATACCAGTTAAAACCATTTTTTTCAGGAACCGGGACCCGCCCGCGGAGCATTAGTGAGAGCCTGGTGCGCCAATGTCCAAAATTGACAAATGAAACTATAGCGTTCTTACCTATCCTCACTAAGGTTGTAAGAATTTCTTTGGGATTATGCGTGGCCTGCAATGTTTGACTCAATACAACGTAGTCAAACGCATTTGATGGATAATCAATTAAGTCTGTATCAGCATTACCCTGAATTACTGACAAGCCTTTAGCAACGCAGGCGTTGACACCTTCCTGGCTGAGTTCTATGCCTCGTGCATCTATATTTTTATTTTCAGCGAGAAAAGATAAAAGGGCACCATCACCACATCCGATATCTAGGACCCTACTACTCGGTGGAATTAAATCACTGATAAGTTTTAGATCGGATCTGAGGGTTTGACCCGAAGCAATATTGGTCATAAGCCTAATCCACTATGCCGAATAGCGCCTTCTAGAAACCCCGAAAGTGTCTCATGTAAAACAGGTTCATCTAACAAAAAGGCATCATGGCCTTTATCTGTTTGGACTTCAAGAAAACTAACATTAGCGGCAACTGCGTTAAGCGCGTGCACTACGGCCCGACTCTCAATAGAAGGATAAAGCCAGTCACTCGAAAAGGAGACGATAAAATATCTTACCTTGGTGCTACGAAAGGCATTTGCGAGCACGCCTTCATGCTCTGCCGCTAAATCAAAATAATCCATTGCACGTGTAATATAAAGGTATGAATTCGCGTCAAATCGTTCCACAAAACTACTCCCTTGGTGTCGTAAATATGATTCCACTTCAAAATCCGCATCGAAACCGTAAGAGATCTGGTCACGCTCCTGAAGGCGTCGCCCAAATTTTCTATGAAGTGCAGGCTCAGAAAGATAAGTGATATGGGCTTCCATCCTTGCAACAGCAAGTCCTCGCCTAGGACGTTTGTTTTTATTGATATAGTCGCCTTGACACCATTCAGGATCTGCCATGATTGCTTGTCTTCCAACTTCATGGAATGCAATGTTTTGTGCAGAATGACGTGGTGCTCCAGCGATTGGCACCGCGGTATGAAGCCGGTCACCATATTTTGACGCCCATTCTAGGACTTGCATTGCTCCCATGGAGCCACCGATCACGCAGAAAAGTTTTTCAATACCAAGGTGGTCTATTAGAAGTTTTTGTGCGCGAACCATGTCTCCAATAGTGATCACTGGGAATTCAAGCCCGAAGGGTTTTTTTGTTTTGGAATTCAAAGAACTCGGACCAGTTGTTCCCATACAACCGCCTAACACATTTGAGCAAATAATAAAGTATCGATCGGTATCAAGCACCTTTCCTGGTCCTATCATAAGTTCCCACCAACCATTCTTTTTAGTGATAGGATGTTTTTCAGCAGGAAACTGGTCTCCTGTTAAAGCATGACAAACAAGAATACTATTGGTCTTCCCTTTATTTAATTTTCCATAGGTTTGATAAGAAATGTTAAACGGACCAAAATTCTCGCCAGAATCAAGTCGCAACGGTTGATCAATACCAAGTTCTACATGGTGTCCTGGTAGATTTTCTTTGGATATTGGTTTTAATGACAATATTTTAGCTTTCGTTTTAATACTGAATTAAATTAACTAATATTAAAATTTTTATGATAGCTATGTCGAAGTAAAAAATTTAGTAATATTTTCTTTGCTTTTTGTTATAGGTCTAGCGCGTTATAAACGCACAGCCAAGCTTTGCATGATATAAAAACCGTTAACAAGAGATTGTTATGACTGCGGAAAAAAAATTAGAGATACTCAGAGGCCAAATTGATCAAATTGACCGGTCGATACATGAATTAATAATGCAACGTTCCGAAGTAGTTTCTGAGGTAAAAAAAACTAAGCAAGAAGTGGATGGGCCGATATTTTGGCCAGCCCGCGAGGCGGAAGTCTTAAGAAAATTATTGGAACGGCATACAGGTGATTTACCGCACGGTGCATTAGTTCGTATTTGGCGAGAGCTAATTTCTGCTTTCTTAATTATCCAAGGAGAATTTAAAATTGCTGTTTTGGATAATGAAGATGGATCTTATTGGGATATCGCGCGTGACCACTTCGGTTCACAGACACCTATGACAAGACGGAAAACGGCCCGTGGTGTACTACGAGTTGTTGCCGAAGGTGAAACAACAGCAGGTATTTTACCGTTACCTCAGATAGAGGAGAATGAACCTTGGTGGCCTTTACTGGGCAGTCAGGGGAACGGGAAATCTTTACGCATTTGCGCTAAATTGCCATTTATTTCTGGGGGAAATAGACGAGGAGGCGATGTCGAAGCTCTACTGATTGCAAATTTATCACCTTTGGAAACAGGGGATGATAAAAGCTATATTATTATTGAATTAGACGAGTTGATTAGCCGCTCTCGTTTAACGAGCACATTATCTTCGGCGGGCCTGTCACCATTGGGTATAGTCCAATTAACAAATAATACTAATTTGAGCGAAATATTTTTGATTGAGGTCAACGGTTTTGTGAATGTAAATGATAAAAGGTTAGCTAGTATTTTAGAAAGCGGAACCGGCTTTATGACTGCACAGCCAATTGGCAGTTATGCCGTGCCATTTAGAGTAGAGAAGTAGAATGCTTAAATGTCGCCCGGGTATTATGGAACTTGCCCCCTATGTGCCTGGTAAATCTCAAGTTCCGGGAAATTTTTCTCCCATAAAACTCTCTGCTAATGAGAGTGCTCTTGGACCTAGTGAAAAGGCTATCGAGGCGTTTTATAAATGTAGTAGTTTACTCCATTTGTATCCCGACGGTAATTCGATTGACCTCCGCGCTTCACTTGGAGAAGTAAATGGATTAAACCCAGAAAATATTGTATGCGGGGCGGGCTCAGATGAGTTGTTATATAATCTAGCACGTGGTTATGCAGGGCCTGGCGATGAAGTTTTAATAAGCGATCATGCTTTTAATGTTTACCCGATAGTAGCGTATTGCGTCGGTGCAAAACCGGTTAAAGTTCCGGAAAAAAATCTAACTTTTGATGTAGAGGCGACGATTGAATCTGTTAGTGACAAAACGAAAATTGTATTCATCGCCAATCCAAATAATCCAACAGGGTCTTACATCACGTCAGATGAGCTAAGGAGACTTCGTGCGGGTTTGCGAGAAGATATATTATTAGTAATAGATTGTGCTTACGCAGAATTTGTGACCAATAAAGATTACAGTATTGGGTACGATTTAGTCGACGGTGCAGAAAATACGGTCGTTACACGAACATTTTCGAAGATTTATGCATTGGCCGCATTACGGATAGGTTGGTGTTATGCTCCCCCGCTCATAGTTGATGTATTGAACCGGTTGAGGGGGCCTTTTAATTTGTCTACCCCTGCACAGTCGGCGGGCAAAGCCGCTTTGGAAGATATTAGCCATATGTTAGAAGCAAAAGAGCATAATGCTGTCTGGCTACCATGGTTGAGAGACGCACTCACTGAATGCGGGTTAAAAGTATATCCCAGTGTGGCAAATTTTTTGCTCGTACAATTTGGGGATAATGAAAGTAACAATGCTCAAGAGGCGATGACATTCTTTGCCAATAAAGGGATATTACCTAGGGAAACAAGTGGCTATGGATTGCCAAATTACCTTCGGGTTACGGTGGGAAAACAAAAAGAGTTAGAGAAGTTTGTCGGAGTTGTAAAAGAGTTTTTAGCAAAATAAAAATCATGTCAAATATACTGTTTAAAAAAGTTTCTTTTATCGGAATCGGGTTGATCGGTTCTTCTCTAGCCAGAGTTATTCGGCGAGATAATTTGGCACAAGAAGTTGTTGCTTATGCACGCACAGAGCAAACAAGAAGTAAGGTGTTAGAATTAAATCTTGTTGATTCTTCAACAGATAATATTTCAATGGCAGTGGAGGGGGCGGACTTAGTAATTCTTTGTACACCGATAGGAGCCTATGAGACTGTAGCTAAAAATATTTCCGGGGCGCTAAAAAACGGTGCTATTGTAAGTGATGTAGGGTCAGTCAAAGGCAGCGTCATAGAATCCATAGCGAGGTACATGCCTGATGGTGTACATTTTGTACCCTGTCATCCCATAGCTGGGACAGAGAACTCAGGCCCGGAATCGGGGTTTGATACGCTCTTTAAGGATCGTTGGACAATCGTGACTCCAGTTGAGGGCACCGATCCCACCGCAATTCAACGCGTGGCAAATTTATGGCGTTCTGCGGGTAGTAAGATCGAGTATATGGACCCCGACCATCATGACCAAGTATTAGCTATTACTTCTCATGTTCCACACTTAATAGCTTATACTATTGTCGGGACTGCTACTGATCTTGAAGAACGGTTAAAGTCCGAAGTTATTAAGTTTGCAGCTAGCGGCTTTAGAGATTTCACTAGGATAGCAGCCTCAGATCCTATTATGTGGAGAGATATATTTCTTAATAATAAAGATGCGGTCCTTGAAATGCTTGGTCGTCTCACAGAAGACCTAGGAGGGTTACAACGGGCAATACGAAATGAAGATGGAGAAAGATTAGAAGCACTTTTCTCTCGGACGCGAGAAATTCGTAGGAGTGTCATAGAGGTTGGTCAGCATATCCCACCCAAGCCGCCCAAAGAGACTTAAATTTCTTATTTCCATCTAATTTTTGGTATTTTCAAAAATTTAATAGGTCCAAGATATAGAAAACTATCTTGTACCGCTAAAGAAATTTTGATTTCTTGATTTTTAGCTCTTTTTTTATTTGCCAAAGCATTGGTGATGAATTTTAACAACATACCGGTGCTTGCTTTGATTAGTCCTCCAACTACCATAGAATTAATAGTGGCATTTTGACCAGTAATCTTCGCACTCAGCGCAGCAATGGGTTGAAGATTTTCATCTAGTGCAAAGGTTCCGTTGCCAAAAAAATTTAATTTTCCCCAATTAAGTATCATCTTATTGATTTCTATTACCCCACCGTTTTTAGTCCAATTTGTTAATATATTTTTTAGATTAGACCCTTCAAGGTTCCCATGTAAGTCAGTTGACAGTTTTATTTCCGCGATTTCATCTTCCATCTTTGGAAGAAGGGTTTTTGGGATTACTAAACTCGATAAATCCATCTCCAGCCTTACTAAAGGGCCTTGGTGTGTCACAGGTTTAATTCCGTGTTTTTTATTTAGAATCAGGGATCCGCTAAGCTTTTTAAATCTTATTTGATTTGCCGGTGGAATTTGAATTGTATTTTCCTTTACGCTGAAATTAAATTCTTGAACTTTACCAAATTGATCCAATTTCAGTTGACCCACACCGGATTTCATCTTGGCTTTGATATGTTTCGGAGAATTTTTTCTATAAATGTGTGCTTCATGACTACCAAATGTTTGAAACTCAAAACTTTTATAATCCCATGATTTTAAATTTATTTTTAATAGAGAAGTAGTCCATAAAAAAACATTTTTGAATTTAAGTCTCGGTCTTTCAATTTTTAAACACCATCCCCACGGAAAGCCGGAAATTTCGATATCTTTATGTTTGATTTGCAAATCGGTAGTGATATATTTTTCTTTCAAATTGGAAAAACCGCTCTCAATTTTGAATGCTATATACATCCAGCCGCAGTAATAGACTGTGGCAAGGCTAGCAATAACTGCCAAGAAGATCACAATCCGTTTTCGATTTAATTGATTGATTGCCATAAGTCTTTATAGATACCTAATCCGTCATCGTCGAGATTATGGAGCTGAGTAAATATTCTTGTATTTTAAAAAGATTTTCGGGATTTGAAAATAACGATAAATAGATGAAGTTTATAACAGAAAAATACCAGAAGTCGGGCCCTCTTTACATAGCATCGGCATTTTTCATTTTTTTCTGGGCTAGTGGATTTATAGCTGCAAAATATGGTTTACCTTACGCTCCTCCACTAACCTTTCTCTCGCTCAGGTTTGGTTTGGCTTTAATAATTTTAGTTGGTATTTGTTTTATCTGGCCCTTTCGTTGGCCTAACAAACTTAGTTTAAATTTTCATCTAGTGATTGCTGGTTTGCTTATTCAAACAACCTATCTAATAGGGGTATTTTATGGAATTTATCTTGGTTTATCGACGGGTATAATGGCGCTCGTCGTCGGTTTGCAGCCTATAATCACGGGGTGCTTTGGATCGAAGATATTAGGTGAAAAGTTAGTTTATAAACAATGGGCGGGTCTTGGCCTGGGGTTTCTCGGATTAAGCTTAGTGGTAGCGGAGCAAATCGATTTTTCCGGGCAAACCTTGTGGGGAATTTTATTCGCCGTATTGGCGTTATCCGGGATTACGATTGGCACAATATATCAAAAACATTATTGTGTTGGGGTCGATATCCGCGCTGCGGTTACAATTCAGAATGCCATTTCGTTCCTATTAGCAGGAATTCTAGCCTTTTTATTTGAGCCATTTGAAGTCAATTGGAATAAGAAGTTTTTTCTTGCCTTGTCATGGTCAGCCGTCGGGCTTTCTGTTATAGCCATTGCCCTATACTTTTTTTTAGTACAGCGTGGCGCTACCGCAAAGGTTACCAGCTTGATTTATCTTAGTCCTCCGACCACAGCCCTAATGGGTTGGCTAATGTTCGAAGAATCCTTTACCACCCTCGCTTTGTTAGGCCTAGTCGTGGCTGTTATCGGAGTAGCTATTGTCAATCGGTCGGTATAGTTAGCTGAGAATGAAACAATTGCAGCTAACTATTGATGAACCAGGTGATTTTTGGCTTTTTGCCTATGGATCTTTGATGTGGAATCCTGCATTCCCATTCAAAAAAAAACATAAGGCTACCCTCAAAGGCTGGCAACGTAAATTTTGTATTTCTTCCGAAAGCTATAGAGGGACTATCGACAACCCCGGCTTATCTTTGGGATTAGATTTAGGTGGAGAATGTCAAGGATTGGCATTTTTTATATCCGAGGGAGATCGTGATTTTGTTCTTGATTATCTAAGCAAGCGAGAATTGAGAGAACAAGTGTATCATTTCTTACCTGTAATAATTAATGTCAGGGGTCTTCGACTAAAGGCCTATACCTTGGTTGTAAATCACGATCACCGTCTATACGTTGGTCAAATGTCTATGCTCCAAATCGCCAAAAGGATTGCATATGCAAATGGGGCTAACGGTTCGAACATGTGCTACCTTAAAGAAACCGTCAAATACCTGGAACGCTTAGGTGTTAAGGATGAAATGCTAACGACGCTATTAATGCTCGTTGATCAATGCCGGAAATAGGACAAACATATAAAGAGCTATACTTTATCAATAAACCGAGGATCACATGAAGTTTGCAAGTTTTTACCATCAAGGAAATGAATGCTTTGGGATAATAAAAGGTAGAGAGATTATTGATTTATCTGGACGGCTATCAAACGGCGGAAATATTTGTAATCTTAAATCATTTTTAGAGGCAGGACCTACCGTAACAAGTACTCTAAGGAAGATATTAAATGATGTTTCCCATACCATCCCGATAAACGATGTTATATTCCGCCTTCCTATTGTTAACCCCGGTAAAATTTTCTGCGTTGGACGAAATTACTATGCTTACCATGAGGTCATCGAAGATGGTCGTCCAGATTGGCCAAGTATATTCCCACGTTTTTGTGACTCATTTTCTGCACACGAGGAACCCATAATCCGTGGCTTTGACGATGCTGATAAACTTGACTACGAGGGAGAGCTAGTAGTTGTTATTGGTAAACAGGGGCGCCATATTCCAGAAGAAAAAGCAATGACCTATGTCGGCGGTTATACTATTGCTAATGAGGGTAGCGTAAGAAATTGGATTGGCCGGGGAACACAAAATTGTCCTGTTAAAAACCAATGGCATTCAGGGTCAATGGGTCCTTGGATGGTGTCTGTTGACGAAATAGCAGACCCTATGAAGCTTCGAATTATAACGCGAGTTAATGGTGAAGAGCGACAGAATGGAGGAACTGAAATGATGATCTTCGATATCCCATTTGTTATTTCTTATATATCTCGTTTTACTCAACTTGAACCGGGGGATTTGATTTGTACAGGTAGCCCGGGCGGTTCAGCTATTGAACATGATCCCCCCGGTTATTTGGAGCCGGGAGATCACTTGGAAGTAGAAATTGACGGTATTGGACTTTTAAACAATAGGGTGCAAGGAGAAGCGAAAAGTTAATTACCCAAGTGTTATTTGGAATATTTAAAATTACAAATTTCTTGCTGTGCGTTTTCAATTTTTGATTCGAGTTTTGCCATTAATTCTTTACGGGATAAGCCTGGGGGTATTGGAGTCAAAAAACGTAGAGTAATAATACCTGGTCGTCGAATGAGTTTTCGCCTTGGCCAGAAAAGGCCAGAATTTAAAGCTACTGGCACTACAGGTATTTTTAAGTCCTTGTATAGTGCAGCGACCCCACTGTGATAAAGACCTTTTTGTCCTGGTGCAGTGCGTGTTCCTTCAGGAAAGATTACAATCGATCTGCCATTTAAAACAGGTCGACGTGCATCTCTAACTAGCTTACGTATCGTTGAGGCGCCGCCATTTCTTTTAATTCCTATCGCTCCATACTTTTTTGCATACCAGCCAAAAAAGGGTAACCAAAATAACTCTCTTTTTAGAATTATAGTTGGACATTCAAGTTCTAAAGGGAAGATAAGAGTATCCCAAGCAGACTGATGTTTAGCGGCAATTATGACGGGTCCTTCCGGGACCAGTTCTTTACCTTCAATATTATGGGTGAGGTTACATATTTTACTTAGAAGAAAATATACAGAATTAGTCCAAAACCTTGCAATCAGTTTACTTGCCGATAGAGGTAGTAACAGGGATGGAAGAAAAGCAAAGCACATCAGGAAAGCCCAAATACCATAAATTGTGTGGTAAAAGAATGTGCGAGCAATGGTCATAGCTTATTGTTTTCTGTAGTAAGGTTATTCTTTAAACCGAATTGAGCGATTATATATTTATTAAACTCACTTGCTAAAAGTTCAGCTGTCCCGGGCCATCGCCACCAATTCTTACGTTTAAACTGTGATGGAAAAACAGGGTGTGGAACAATCTGAATCTTAGGCATTGCCCGTCTAAATTCCAGAAGGCTTCTGGGCATATGATAATTTGCCGTTACTAATCTGAGAGATTTAAGTTGGTTTTTAGACATCCAGATAGAAGTCTCTATAGCATTGCCGGCTGTATTATCTGCGCGGTAACCGATTGCGATACAGCATGCGAATTCATTAGGTTTACGACTGACTAGTTTCAATAGTTCTTTTACATCTACACCACGAGCAACCCCCGAGATAAACAAATAATTAGCGTAGCTCTTTGACAAAAGGTCAAGGCCCACCGCTAGTCTCCCCGACCCTCCAGTTAAAACGATTATAGCATCTGTTTTCAAAGGATTGTAAGTTGGGGTGGCTGGGACATTATGTACAAACCAAAACAGTCCTGCCAACCAAATCATAAAAGAAAATAAGAACAATATCAGAACCCCAATGCTCCATTTCTTAAAAGTGCGTCCTGTTCTATATCTCAAACCAAGGTTCATAATATTCAGTTTACATTATACGACCAAGGATCCTAATAACTGTGATCCATGCAGTTATAGTAGTGATAGCGATGGCAAATAAGCCCGTAGAAATTATCAATGCCCATTGCAAAAAACTTAGCGTTAGAGGCAGTGACAGTTGTTGATCTATTTTATAGCTAATAAAACTCAGTATAAAGAGTGTGGCTAAGCCCATACAAGTTCCTATAAGGCTACCCTTTAACCCAATATAAATCCCGTAGCGTTTAAAACGGGCAGCAATATATCGATCTCTAGCGCCCATCAAGTGCAGAAGCTCAATTAAATTTCGATGTATTTTTAGGCTCGTTTTTGTAGCAAAAATTATCGTTGTTATCGACACAGTAATAACGAGTAATAATATTATTAGGGCAATTCCTTCAATAATGGCCGTTAGGGATACAAGCTTGTCTAACCATATCTGGTGATCATCCACTTGGATATCAGGTATTACTTTATTTAATTCACCTCGAAGATTCTCTAAATTAATTTTTGTGTTGGGTTGAGCTTTTACTGATATGAGCCTCGGGAGGGGTAAAAGCATAGTTTTGGAAGTAATATTATGTCCAAGCCAGGGGATCAGAAGATCCTTTATTTCACCGCTCGAAATTTCTTTTGCACTTTCAACTCCGGGAAAAGTATTTATTAAGGTTAATACAGATTTTAAATCCTTTCCCGATTGAAAAAAATTACCGGTTTTGGTTTCTGGAACTTGTACGGTGAGGTTCCCTTTAAGGTCCGCACGCCACCGATCTGCAAAAGAAGATAAGATTAAAACTCCTGCTAGAATTACAGTTGCGAGCCAAACCATGAATGCAATAAACCAAGGAACATATTTGCTAGCGGGATCTCGGGTGAGTGGTAAGATATCAATAGCCATTATTAGATTAGGTCCTGAGAGGCTTGGTTTGATGATTGTTTATTGTTGTTAGCGATAAACTACCGTTTCTGAGTTGAAGAATAGGCTTCGGAAAGTCGGTTAAGAGTTTTTTATTATGGGTGGCTAATAAGATAGTGGTTCCATTTCTATTTAATTCTTCAAATAAATACATCAAACGTTTTGCAATATGATCATCGACATTGCCCGTGGGTTCGTCAGCTAGGATTAGTTTTGGCCGAGTCACAACGGCGCGAGCGATCGCGACCCGTTGTTTTTGACCACCAGATAGCAACCGCGGCAGTATAGACATTTGTTTTGATAGCCCCACCCAATCTAATAGTTCAGAAGTCTTGGATTTTATTTCATTTTCGGAAGCACCAGCAATTTGAAGAGGTAATGCTACATTTTCTAATGTTGTGAGATGATCTATAAGTTTGAAGTCTTGGAAGACAACGCCCATCATACGTCGTAACTTTGGCAAAATATGACGAGGTGTGGTTGCTATATCCTTTCCAAATAACGAGATTAACCCTCTTGACGGTCGATGAGCTAAATACATTAAACGTAGTAAAGATGACTTGCCGGCTCCACTATCTCCGGTGAGGAAGTGGAAACTTCCTTCCTCTAATTTTAAAGAAATATCGTGGAGAATTTCTGGCCCTAAGCCGTAACGCATTCCCACATTTTGGAATTTGATGACTTCTTCACCGTAATACAAAATACTTCCTCAAAATTTCTGTATTTGCTAGTATGGCATAAGATTTACCTATATGTCCGTCCTATGTCTTTTATCTTACAATTAGAATATTAAAATGTTTGAAAAAGATTTAAATAAAAAATTAATTAAATAATTCTGATTTGATAAAATATAAGTGAATTGCGTTGTATTTTTTTGAAACTACAGTTGATGTCGAAAATTAAAAATCAAACTTCTCTAAAAACTTTATTCTCTAAGGCTCAGATCTCCAAACGCGTCGATGCTTTAGCGCAAGAAATTGTCGCTGATTACCCCAAAGAATTTCTCGTTATTGTAATATTAAAAGGCAGCTTTGTATTTGCTGCTGATTTGATAAGAGCATTAGAAACTAATGGGGGCTCTGCGCAGGTCGATTTTATCAGTCTTTCTAGCTACGGGCTCGGGTCAAATAGCTCTGGTACAGTTACTGTTAAACAGGATTTAATTGAAGATGTATCTGGTCGACCGGTCTTGGTGATTGATGATATTCTAGAATCGGGAAGGACTATTTCTTTTGCAGTGGAAATGATGAAGAAACGTCAAGCTGCCACTGTAAAAACGTGTCTACTTCTTGATAAACCTGGAAGGCGAAAGGTAGATATTGAAGCTGACTATGTGGGTTTTAAAATCGACCCACATTTTGTAGTTGGCTATGGATTGGATTTAGCAAATAAATATCGTGGCCTACCATATATCGGCATCATAGAAAATATTTGAAAAATGTACGGTTCTTTGAAGGTTTTTAACTATATCTTGTTAAAAGATTATTACGGGCGATCTATTGAAACTTGCCTTGATCAACAGGATATTTGGTCTAAACCTAAAAGATCGTCATAACTTGGACGCGGTCTAATTACGGTGAATTTAACATTATCAACCAAAATTTCTGGTATTAAAGGACGAGAATTATAGGTTGATGACATAACAGCACCATAGGCGCCTGCTGATTTTAAATAAAGTAAATCGTTTTCAAATAATTCCGGTAATTCAATCTGACGAGCGAAAATATCTCCCGTTTCACAAATCGGACCGACCACTTCCGAGAGTACGGTGTTTTCACTCATTGGTTGGATTACCGAAGAAATGCCATGCTTAGCGTCATAAAGAGCAGGGCGAATAAGATCATTCATGGCAGCGTCAACAACAACGAATCGCTTGTTTCCCGTTTCTTTTATCCGAATTACCGAGGTAACTAAAATACCTGCATTGCCAACCAAAAATCGACCGGGCTCGCAAGTTAAGTGAACATCTAGCTTGCCAAGTGTGTTCTGAATTAATTCAGCATATTCTTGGAGTTCAGGCGGTCTTTCATCGTTATAAGTAATACCAAGGCCACCTCCAAGGTCCAACTGAGATAAAGAATGTCCGGCCTTTCGAATAATGTGGACCATATCAGCAACACGTTTGAAAGCTTCCCGGAAAGGTTTTAAGGACGTGAGTTGTGATCCAATATGAACCGCAAGTCCCACAGGTTGGATTGCAGGTAATACAGCCGCTTTTTGATATAAATGTGGTGCAAGATTTATATCTATTCCAAATTTATCCTCTTTTCGGCCAGTAGAGATTTTATCGTGAGTTTGTGCGTCGACATCTGGGTTAACTCTGAAAGCTACTGATGCAATCTTATTTAGATTCTTTGCCACTTTATTCAGAGTTTCAAGTTCGTCTATAGATTCAATATTGAATTGACCGACACCTTCAGTTATTGCAAATTCCATTTCCTCGCGCGTTTTTCCAACCCCTGAGAAGACTATTTTTGTCGCGGGAATTCCCGAAGCGAGTGCTCGACGAATTTCACCTTCGCTGACGACATCAGCTCCGGCACCCAAGTCTCCAAGAGTTTTAATAATAGCTAAATTAGAATTAGCTTTTACAGCATAGCAAATTCTCGAATTAAACTTGTCTAAGGCTTTTTCAAACGCGAGGTAGTCCTCTCTTAAACTAGCCTTGGAATAACAGTAAAATGGTGTCCGAAGAGCTGACGCAATTTCCGCTACATCAACGTTTTCAGCAAATAATCTCCCATTTTGATAATTAAATTGATTCATTGCGGGTAAGCTCTGGGATACTCTTCCTTCTCTACGGTTGGAGGCCTCTCAAGGCTGCCCTTTTTACCACACGACGATAGTGGTATACTAATGCCAACAATACAAATACACAAAAATATATACCGCATTACAAAAACCTTTCACGGGCTTTTTTTATTGCGTTTTTTACATTTTGTGGTGCAGTTCCTCCAAAGCTGTTTCTGCTCGTAACCGATTCCTCAACTCCTAGCACTGAAAATACGTCATTTGTAAATTTTGGTTCTACCGCTTTCATTTCTGCCAGTGATAATTCATCAAGTCTACAACCTTTTTCTTCGGCAATGCTGACCATTTGGCCGGCGATATTGTGGGCCTTTCGAAAAGGAATATTTAAGACCCTTACCATCCAGTCCGCTAAATCTGTTGCAGTAGTAAATCCACTCTCTGCAGCCTTTTTAAGGTTTTGGACATTAAACTCCATATCTTTAAGCATTGCAGTCATAACTGCAATGGAGATTGATAGAGAGTCAGCAGCCTCGAATACGGGTTCCTTGTCCTCTTGTAAATCTTTCGAGTAGGCCATTGGAAGCCCTTTAATCACAGTAATTAAATTAATCAATGATGCAATTATTCTGCCACTTTTGCCTCGGACTAACTCGGCTCCGTCAGGATTTCTTTTTTGGGGCATTATCGAA
>CEUN01027604.1_pt1 | contig 19320 bp, 13 predicted proteins | sample 361501 | NCBI WGS metagenome assembly CEUN01 (sample SAMEA2622801, study PRJEB7988) | marine metagenome | biome: marine biome (ENVO:00000447); feature: marine epipelagic mixed layer (ENVO:xxxxxxxxx); material: "saline water (ENVO:00002010), including plankton (ENVO:xxxxxxxx)" | depth 120 m | reverse complement strand
CTCCTAGTGTTAGCAACGATTTACTCTCTGAATTCGAGGACGATGATGTCGTTGAGAGAGAAGAAATTGAGTATGCTCACGATGATGCTCCATCCGAGGAAACCCCCAATTGGGAACCTTCTGAACAGGAGTACGAAGTTGATACTGATTCAGCCCAAACAGAGGACTCGGATAGGACTGTAAGACAGAACTGCTCTTCATGCGGCGAGATGTTCGAGGTTACTATGCCTCCGGGTGTTGACGCTGCTAGAACAGCGTGTCCTCACTGCGGCTCAGCTGAATCAGTCTCACTGGACTGAACACCTACGCTGTATCGCACATTTGCTGATTCATGCAGGGCAATACCCTTTAGCGCACCTCTAGGAGGTGCGAGCATGAGTAGTGGCGCTGTCAGGCTGGTTAGCTTGGCCCCTAGAGCCGGGCATTCTCACACTATTCTCATCGTTGCTCTGTTACTCTTGCCTGCTATCTCTCCGATGTCGGCTGTAAATGGTGAGGCGAGATTTGAATCAGACGATTTCGGTATTCTCGATGAACTATCCAATGTGCTTGAGGAGAGGGAACAGATGCTCGACAGTAATTCAGTTGGTCAATTGGCTGGCCCCATTATCGACGGTGTCAGCAACTCAGTAACTCCTGTTTCGTCTTCAAATCCACTATCCGAAATAGATCAGGTGACTGATGGATTCAGTATGGTTCAGACTTCACCTCCAGTACCTGTTCATCCCTCGACCTACGAACTCCTAGCCGATACTGATGGCGCCCCAGGACAAGTCGAGAATATCTGGCAGACTCTGATTAACATCACAGACTATGTCATTCGAACAGAGTTTACTGACCTAGAAGGGAATACAGTCGAGAAGTTTGAGGTCGTGAGTTTCTCTACTTCCCTACTATCCTTATTGGATATCAACTCAGAACCACTGTTGCACGAGGTCGACATCGATAACGACGGAGATGACGATATTGAGGTCGGACTCAAGATAGCTTGGGAATTCCTTGGAGGTTGGGGCATTGAAGGCGGTACTCTATGGCTTGAGCCCGGAATTTCATTTGAAGTCAGAGTACTTGATTCTAGTTCAAACGACCCAGATTGGAATCAGATGGGATCACTTACCGTCTCATTGATCAAAGCCTTCGCTTATTCTGGACCAGATTCAATACTCGCTCTAGGAGAAGGTGAGACATATGTTTGGGTGGTGGATTCCAGATTCACCAACCCTCCTAATGAATTCACACTCAGAATCGGAATTGAGAGGCTGTATTTCGATATCAGCGGGGCCAGCATTGATTTGGTTACCTCTCTGATTCAGACTTTGACCCTTGGAATAATCAATTCAGGTGTAGATGAGAGTGGAATCACGTTTGCTTCTATTTCAGCCCCATATGCAATTCAGATTACCTACCCAGGAGGAGGGGACTGCCCAGATCGATATTCTCCAGACGAGTTGTTGTTTGCATCATACAGAGATCTCAACTGTGGCTATTCTGCAGGATTCGGATACTTGCATTTCTCCCCTCCTGATGATAACGGCGCCAGAGATTTGTGGGAGTTGGCTTACATTGAACTCTCATTCCATCCCAACAAACAGGCCGTAGTAGTGCCCGAAGAAATTGAGGTAATTATCAGGACCGACAGCGTCCTTCCAGAGAACACACTAGTGGACGGCGAGAGAGGCCTCACTACCATAGAATACTGGGCCGACGAGAGAACAGACCTGCATATCCACTTCCATGAGAATAGGTCTGAACTTCCTCCAGAAGAGTCGAGTGATGGTGGTATTGGAAACGTCACAGACTCATTAGGCTGGCTCAGAGGGATGCCAGCAGGGTCTCTGTCTGAAGGAGAGATTGAGAGAATATTCCGTATGCTAGGGTCTGATGGTTCACAATCTCAACTGCCTGGAGATTTACCCGATAGGTTAGGATTCATCATCGGAATCAAGAACTTCTCTAGAGATAACAGTCAGAATGTGGATGACCCAACTTTACCAGTCAACCCGGCATATCCTCCCAAGACCCTAATTCTTCTGCGTTCAGTCCAATCAGTTGAGGAACTAGATTACGACTCGTGGTTCACTAGACATGGTGTAGCCGAAGACCATCGGAAGATACACATCAACGCAAGAGATCTTCCAACCGCCTTGGTACTCTACGGCTCGTTCGAACTTGGTGGCAGCGATAGTGAGAACCAATTCGATTCAGAGGACAATCTTGACTTTGTTTCGAAGATAATGGACAATGTCCTGATTAACATCGTCGACTTATTCTTGGATATTGGTACCATACTGAATGACGTCCCCTCTGCAGTTGTTGACGTCATTAGTGGAGGAGTCGATGGAGCAAGCGGTCTAGATGGCCGAACTATCCACTTACTCCTAACTGACAACTGGCTCGTCACTCGCTCAGAAATGCCGCTTACCAGTTTATCAGTGCAAATCGGGTCTAGTGATCATCCAATAGGTTCCGGCGACCACCTTTTACTCTCAAAGGACAGAGGATTAGGGATGATTCAGGGGATTCATGGACAAATGGATCCTCTGGCACCAGTTGCAGCAAGCCTTCGATTCAGTGGCTTATCGGCCTTCTCATTAATTGATGATAATCAGTTAGATGAGCAGACTGCAGTTCTTCGAACAGCATCCGATGAGAGTTTCTCATTCACCTACGTAGAGCACCCGCAAGGGAGCTTGGAAGACCTTTCTTTCCAAGCACTTACTCTCAGCGATATCCCAGATAATTTGTCTGTCTTCGTCACTCCAGATGGGATAGAATATCAGGCATCTACTGGAATTGAATCAATAAGCTATGCCGGCTTAGATGGCAACCAAAGACAGGCTGCTAGGATAATCGGAGTACCCGATTCCTTCTCCACTACTTTCGGTACTGTTACCCAATGGTCCTCGGAGACTCCGATTTCTTCAATCGAGGCTCAAATTACTAACTCCTCAGACCCTGTTACGATGAGCGGAGATCACTTTCTATTCCATCACGATCAGAGTAGTGAGACATCTTCTATCTCAGCGAGAATTACCGGATTGAGCAACATTGGCTGGATCGCTCCCGAACAAGAAGGAGCATCAGGTCCTGCTGGCAGAGGTACAGCCCAGATGTCCGTAATCGGAACCAAGAGTCTAGGAATCAATGTTAATCACGCCCCTACTCAGGGTGGTAAACAACTCTCAGTGGTAGCATCCATCAATCCTCTACCTTCTACAATCGGAGTACAGATTCCCACAGGTAGTGACTCAGGACCGACACTAGACGTGCCCGAATTCAATGCTTCCAATGGGCTTTCCGGAGTGGCTTTCTTCATTAGCGGAATAGCAGATCTCGGACGTTCAGTCAACAGTGTATTGGCTGGAATCACTTCGGACATATCTACTGGATCTGAGTCGGAACAGGACTTCTCCTTTGGAATCCTGCTCGATGCCGATTCGCCATTCGATCTCGCAGTCGACGCTTGGCATGGTTCAGGAGCTGTACCGGCTCCAACATGGGTACACGGAATTGCTCTCCGAGCAGCCCCTACAGGAATCTCTGATGGATTCTACCTCAGGACTTGGATGCCAGGATTACCTCCTCAGATTGATTTCTCAGTAACTAGGGAGATGAAGCCGGAAGGAGAGGATTGGTCTATCTCAATTGGAATGGTAGGATGGCTTCCTGGACATAGTGAGTTAATGGTTCAGTTTCTAGGAATCAACGGTCAAGATTTACTGCTAACTTTGCAGGGATTGACTGTAGACTCATCTACAAATTTAGGACTGGATGCCCAATTCCAGATACGTTCCGTGGGACAGATTACTGAAGTCACTACTTCGACACATTATGTCCTATCTGAGAGGTTGGATTGGGTACATGTTCTGTTGATTGACAGAACCGCTGGTAGCAGAACTGAGGTGATGATTGAGGATATTCCTGAATCAGTCGATCTTCAAGCAAGTATAGGAACAGCCATTTCGATTGACATGATTGTTCCCGAGGAATATCGACGCGATGGAACTGCAGTAGGTTCAATGATGCTACAACAGATGCAATGGCTGGACTCCACCTGGTGGCCAGCCACCGTATTCCTGACTAACATTCCGGGTTGGATTAATCTTACAACCGCTCCATCTTTAGATTTCGACATCACGAAGACTCTGGCTTTCCAAGGCTCTCCTACATTGGAGTTCAGAGCCTCTATGGAGGGCGCTTCGCTCTATATCGAGGCTTTCGGCAAAGCGATCAACAAGAAGGGAGATGTAATCCTTCTAGCAGAGGGAATGACCGATTTCATGTCCATCAAAATGACAGAATCCTATGGCCTATCTATCCGTTCTGGAGGACAAGGTGTAGAGAGGCTATACATTCGGATGAGCAATATCCCGGCAACTCCGCCTGTAGTGCTTGAAGAGCTTGAGGCGCTCGGTGAAAACCTTCAACGAGCGACAATAAACGTCCGCGAGTTGCTAGGACCATTCTATAGCGTGATTGAGATAGATGACGTTCAGGGTGGCAGAATAATCGCCTCCGCTCGCGCCTCGGCAACTGTAGAGGGCACCGAATTCGATCTCCGAGGAGTTCTCCTCGATGCCCAGTTCTCAGGAGGTCTGCCTACTGGTACGACGCTTGGAGTCAATGGGATGGCTTCGGACCTATCTATGCTGAATAACGTCCCAGGAATGGGAGATTCGAATAAACACCTGATGGTCGTCGAGCCATTCTCATCTGCCGTACTTACAATTCTTGCAACCACTCTAGGGGGTGACTGAGTGGGTCTGATGGAAAGGATTGGAACTCATAATGAGGAAGAGGTCGATGCAGACACCGAATTGGCTCACGAGGTTCTAGATAGAATAGAGAATAGTGCGAAGAGATATGTCTCACCTACTAGAGTTGTTTTCGCTTCGATAGCAGTTCTACTGTTGATGGCTGCGAGCCTATTCATTGTGGCATGGGTAGTCCCATACGATAGGGTCGCTGTCGACGTCGTGTATCGTCAAGGAGGCCCTGGTCATGTAGTCCTAGTAGAATTAGGAAACGATGGTAGCAGAGCGATTGAGAATGTTGATATGACAATTCGATTTATCGATTCAGGAGGCATGGAAGTGGCTAGACAGGACTACTCCAGAGACGTACTCCCAGCACACAAACAAATTTCCGGAGACGAATTGGAACTAATGGTTGAGGGCGCTTCAGTCTGGGAGAATTATACGATTGAAATCCTTCTTTACTACGATTCATATGATGGAGAGAGAAGCGAGAGATGGACTCACGATGTTGGTGAGTGGACAATGCAACTCTTCTTCGATAGGTCCTCTTTCCACATCCTCTAGATAGATGACTCGTCATGGGTTCGTAGAACCCATATGCTCAAATCGGGTCTGCTCAGGCCAAGCCCGTGCAGAAGCGTTCAGTGGCCCTAGTTCTCGGCATTCTCCTATTGTCCTACTCTCCTCTTTCTCATGAAACTCATTCCGGAGAAGAGACAATACTTCGCGATAGTTCACAAAGAGTCGAGATATCGCCTGATCCAAACAGCATTCAGAATTTGGGAAGCCCAATCATTACTGATGGTTTTGAGGACATAAGGGCCAACCGCGCCGACTCAAGCATTGGAGTATACACTCAGTTCGGTTTGCTACCAAATAATGAGATGAGCGCAGAAATGGCATCTCCTAGAAGTGACCTAGCAATTGCAATAGTGGACGGAGAAGTCGGACTTTGGGATGCTAGAATAGCCATTCTTGAGGCCTACGATGTTGAAATTAGGTCCACTATTCCTCCCTCAGGTTTTCTCATTCAGGGTCAACCAGAAATCACCTCAGCACTTTCTGCACTTCCAGAAGTCCTAGTTGTGCACCAAGTTGCAATGGGTCTACTTGCTCATCCTGAACTCAGGATGAATACCAATCAAGACGAGATGATGGTGGAAGTAATTGGTTGGAAGAACTCAGATTTGGTCAGACAGAATAGTCCCGGTCTCGGATTCAAAGACACTCTAGCCGATGCATCACTATGGCTTTCCGAGCCGTGGTCGCCTGAGCAAGGAAGACTCTGGGGCTTAATCCAAACAGAACATATCAACGACATACTCACTCACCCATCAGTCGCATACATTGCACCAATGCCCGAATTGATTCTGCATAATGACCAAGCCAGAATCAACATGGGAATTAATTCGGTTGAGACTACCTTCATCACAGGCCTCAACGGCAGTGGCCAGAAGATTGCTGTAGGCGATTCTGGATTGGATCATGACCATGGTGATTTCACTGGAAGAGTCGCAACTTTGACTTCAGTTACGCCTGGGGACTCTTCAACCGCTGACCCAAGCGATGGGCACGGCACTCACGTTGCCTGCACGGTACTCGGAGACGGCTCACGGAGCGGAGGAACCTACCAAGGCATTGCCCCTGAGGCCGACTTATATTTCCAAGCGATGGAGGATGATGACACTGGTCAATTGTACAGCTATGGAATCAACTCGATGCTGAATTCAGCCTACAATGGAGGGGCTCGCCTGCATACCAATAGTTGGGGCTCAGGCTCAGGTGGCGGTGGCTACTCTACACAATCAGAAGATGCTGATGATAGAACATCTACGTGGGACCAGTATTGGACATATGACGGGATGACAGTTCTATTCGCAGCCGGTAACGATCGCGACTCGGGCGTCTCTCCACCTGGTACAGCGAAGAATGTGATTACTGTAGGTGGTCACAAGAACCGCTACAGCGGAGCTCCAGATGAGATGTACTACTGGAGCAGCAGAGGACCAACCGATGATGGCCGAATCAAGCCAGATTTGGTTGCTCCAGGGGACTATGTCAGATCTTGTAAGTCTCAGGAAGCTAGTAGCGCTCAAGGTTCGTGGAGCAACACTTGGTATCTCGAGTACAGCGGCACTTCAATGGCCACTCCTGCTGCAGCAGGAGCATCAGTACTGGTTCGTGAATATCTGATGGAGGTGGCCAACAGGCCAGCACCACAAGGCTCTCTAATCAAGGGGCTACTCATTCTTGGAGCCCAGGACATGGGTAGTCGTGATATCCCTAATGATGACGAGGGATGGGGTAGATTGAACCTAGTAAATTCATTAATTCCCGACAGTGATGTAGGAATTTTCGTCGATGACAGAAGCCGCCTATCTAGCGGTCAAGTCAGTGATTATACCTTCGACGTAACGCGAGCGGGAGAACCGCTGAAGGTAGTCTTGACCTGGTCAGACTACCCCGGCTCAACATCCTCTTCGACACAGTTGAGAAACGACCTAGATCTCGAGGTCATCTCTCCAAACGGGCAACTTTCGTACAAAGGTAATGCGTTTGTAAATGGGCGTTCAGTAACAGGTGGAACTAAAGATTCCACAAACAACGTCGAGGTCGTTCTAGTCGATAATGCAGCCACAGGGACGTGGACTGTTAGGGTAAGAGATGCCCAACACGGTGGCGGTAGAAGCTGGCAGCCATACTCATTGGCAGTACGTGGAGTTAACGTCAATGATTTGTCGCCTGATCCAACATTCGTCCAAGATTCCTTTGAAATCTCCACTCAGATACCACAGGTGGGTGAGGACGTCGACATCTCCGTGGTAGTGAAGAACCAAGGAGCCGGTTCCGTCGCAGATCTCTCAGTTATCGCCAGAGCCGACTCCGATTTACTTGGTACGCATCAACTCAGTATGTCGCCAGGGGAGTCCACTGAACTAGAGTGGAACTGGACTCCTTCACAAGAAGGTGAAGTTGAATTCACATTCCACATCGACCCTAGTGGATTAGTTGATGAATCGTCCGAATCCAACAACTATCTGTCGCAGACAGTTGTCGTCAGTGCACCGGGTGTACGAGTCTACTCTCCGCAAGTAACTAGGACTCTGACAGATGCTTCTGATAGTTCCACAACTTGGCAACTATCGATAATGAATACCGCTTTGTTTGAGACTAATGCAACAATAGAGATTACCAATCCGATAAGAGTGCAAGATGGTGTTGAGTTTGACTGGTTCACATCATTCACCTCTAACACCTTCAACTTAGAAGCAGCAGAAACCGCAGAAGTCGGCCTTACCATGGTGCATCCCGCCCCTCCACCGCCCGGTCTGTACAGAATGGTAGTCACTGGTACTGACATAGAGAATAATGTGAATTCAGAGTTGACACTATTCTTCGATGTCCCAGTACTAGCCGGAGTCGATATTGTCGTACCTGGAAGTCAGATTCTAGTCAGTCCGCTAGAGCCCACACAGTTGGAAATACTAGTATTCAATGTAGGCAACGGTGCTCAGGGATTTGATGTGGAATTAGTCTCTCCATCAGGATGGCACCTTGGTCTAGATACTCTAGGTACATTTTCAGGCTCTTCTCATGGCTCAACAGGGACCGTGGCCAAAGATGCAGGTAAACCGATTGAAATCACAATCAATCCTCCTGGGGCGATGATTCCTGCAGGAAACGTGTTCGACGCTGCCATCATCATACACTCCAGAGTGAGTTCTGATTCATGGAGTGAAGACATCTCACTCGTAGTCATGAATATTGACGGAGTTAGTACGACCCCTCCTGCTGGAGAGTCAGAACAAGATTTGGCCCCGGACTCTGAATTGCAAATCGATATTGAAATTGCCAACGATGGAAATCGACTACTAGAGCTTCAACCATATCTCAGGAGTATTCCTGGAGGCTGGTCGGTTACTGATGGATTGGATTTGATTACAGTTCCATCTGGACTAACTTCTACAGTCCAGTTAACTCTTGTTGGCAACGGGGCTGCAGTAAGTGGAGAGTTGGAGATTCGCTATGCAACAGAAGACGGTTTCTTCTTCGACTGGAATAGGACTCTGAACGTATTATCTGGTGCTATTCCGGTGCTAGAGTTCTATCAGATAGCGCTGCCCGACGGAACTTCTGCAGATCACCCTCTGGGAATAGCATCCCATCCTGTGGGTGGACTCGGTTTCGATCTCGCTTGGACAATCACCAATTCCGGGTCAACTACTTGGAGACCATCTACATACATCGAGGTTCCAAATGAGGACTGGTCCTCAACATGCACAGCACCCTCTACCCTAGCCCCTGGTGCCAGCTCAACGATTTGGTGCACTTTGATTATTCCACTATCTGCTGAGGCCGGCTCAGAGCCGGTAATCACTCTAATCATGGAAGGAGAGGGCATAGTTATCAGGGACCCAATTTCATTGCTTATCGACCAAGTAGATAGGGTCGAATGGAGATTGATTAGTCAAGCAACAGCCCATCAGGGGTATCCTGCCACCATGCAGGTAGAGTTAGAGAATACTGGCAACTCGATGATTTCCGATATTCTACATGTAAGCGGTCCCGATGGATGGAATCCATTGATTCTAGATGGTATTGTACTGAATTTAGTCCCTGGAGAAGTTAGAACAATGCAAATTGGGTTTACCCCTGACTCTGGCAGCGATGGTGAATTGGTAGTTAGCATAGTGGATTCTCAGGGAATAATCGAAGGTTCTCAAACCACTCTACAAATCGATGTCCTCCCAGCAGCCGTAGACGAAGAATCTTCAATCCCTCTATTGCTTGCTCTGGTCATTGTTGGATTGATCGCTGGAGGCGTATTCCTTTACTCCCGCAAAGAGGACCCGACGAGTCTGATGAGTTCGGATTCATTGAACAGGATTGCCGACTCTCTAGGATTCGGAGAGAAAGAAGAAACTGAGGGTAGCGGTATCCCTTGTTGGATTTGTAGTGGAGACATCACAATAGGCGATGCATGGGCGTGTTCTGAGTGCGGAGCGAGATATCATAGGGCCGGCCAAGTGGCAGGTTGTGATGTGGTTTCGATGGGCAATTGTCTGCACTGTGATGCCTCTACTGACGAGTTAATCGACGCCTGAAAAATCGCGACCCTTAGGGTCGCGTGGCCCGAAGTCCTTAGAGGGGCGATATTCTCGGAGTTCCAATGCGACATACTAGGTCGACCTCCGTTCTAGTGGCAATTTTGCTAGTGTCAATAGCATCTCCCTTTGCATCCGCTGAGGTCTCAGTGGCACTATCAGCCAACCCATCTGCTCAGGAAGCAACTACTGAAAGAGACGCCGAGTATGACATCATAGTGGAGAATGATGGAGATGAAGATATCACAGTCTCTCTAAGCACCCAACAAGGAAACGACTGTAATGGCTTCACTTCAACTCTTGAAACAGTTCAGGTATCGGTCTCGGAAGGCAATTCAGAGACAGTCCTACTCACTGTTTCAATCAATGATCAGGCGGACGGAGATTGTGAGACAACTGTTAACGCCCAAGCGGCGGGGTCGGGAATTGGCGCACCTGCAAATGATGATGTTACAGTTACTACTACTGCAGGCGATGGCGGAGGCTTGTACTCAGTCAGCTTGTCAACAGATGAACAACTCAAGACCTACGACGGAGACACGACCGGAACTGACAGTGTAACTTGGGATGTAGATGTGGAGAACAACGGGGAACAACAAGCAAACATCCAGTTAGAGATGACTTCTGATAGCGATTGTGAGTCCGATACACTAGATGCTACTGTTGATCCACAGGTAGTCCAACTTGAGCCAGAGGACACTGAGACCGTTGAAGTAACGGTGGACATACCTGATGGAAGTTCTACTGAGGCAGGAGACCATTGCTTCATCCTAAAGGCGACGGTCACCAATGATCCAAATGCGGCAGACCAAGCCGAAGACAATCTGACATTGACCCTCAAGGTTCCAGAACGTAAGGAATGTGATTCGGATCTTCAATTCACTTCTCACAGCCTCGACCCTGGAGATTCTGCGACCAACTCTTTTGAAGTGGAAAATATAGGTAATACTGAGTGGACAGTTACCGCCAATGCTCAGGCTCAGAACTCAGACCATGATATCTCAGGATGGGTCGATTTCGACAGCCCTCTGAGCAAGCTACTTTCTGAGCCAGGAAGCTCTCAAGATAGTCACACATTCACATTCAGCGTGACTCCTGATGACGCTGTCGAATCAGGAACGCAGGTAGGAATTAGGATTCAAGGGAGAGCCGGTACTTCAATCGGATGCGAGCAGATTCTCACAGTCACAGTAGGGCAGAGTCACGACGCTTCTCTTTCACTTAGTAAGAACAAACTCAACAACGTCGAACCTGGAACATCAGATACGCTGTCGGTTCAGATTACCAATCAAGGCAACGGAATGGAGACGATGTCAGTCGGGGCGGAAGGATTACCTCCCGGTTGGACAGTTTCTTTCTCTCAAACTTCGGTTACTGTGGGGAGCGCCAATTCCGGCAATAATCGGGAGACTGTAACTGCAGAAGTGTTTGTTCCTGAGGATGCTAGCGCTGTCGAGGACACAGTAATTACATTCACAGTCGGAAGAGGAGGAGGTAGCAATCCATACGATTCCAAAGATCTCACGGTATCAGTCGCTGCAAAACATAGTGTAGAAACTTCGATTCTTTCGACCCAGCAGACAGGGCGCTCAGATCAAACAGTCCAATTTCCAATTGATGTGACCAACTCCGGCAATATTCAAGACACCTTCAAGCTACAAGCCTGCGACCCTGGAGACCAAACAGGATGCAGTTCACCAATGTGGCAGTCCTCCTTTTCAGATTCCGAGGGTAATTCGATTTCACAGATTGTTCTCGACCCAGGACAAAAACAGACAATCTATCTCGACGTGCTAGTCGAGGGAGAAGAGGACGCCGATTCTGCCAGCGTTCTGGCCCGAATTGCAATCTATGGGACTAATGTAGCCGACGAGCATACAGTAACTGTAGTTGTTTCAAATTACAATTACGCTATGGCAATCTCGCCCCAAAACCCCGGGGATATTCCAGATCAAATCCAAGCAACTCTTCCCCCGGGAGGGACGATTACCACCTCTTTCTGGGTCGAGAATACTGGAGACTATCCCGGAGGAGATACAGCGGTAATCACTGTCACAGGAATGGAATCTTCAGTTGTAAGGACAATGACCGTTGAAGGTGTAGAGATAGATGGAACGTTCTCAATTGGCAATGCCGAGAGAGTTCTTCTAGAGGTTCAATTGGAGGTGTCCGAAGGCGTAGCAAATGGGGTCTCAGGAGTGATAGAAGTTGCCGCTTCTTCGCAGAAAAATACTGCAGTAAAGACAACCGTTGACATCGTTGTGGAAATCAGAACCATACATGACCTTAGATTTACTTTGGAGGGAGAGGATGTAAAGACGGCCGAATATCCTGACAAAGCCTATTTCTCACTCTTCATTACTAATCATGGCAATGTTATAGAAGATGTAGAGGTACTTTCTAGCGAGTCTCTCAGGGGTTGGACAGTGAATGTTGACTTCGATGAATTTGAGCTCGCTCCGGGCATGACTAGGGAAGTCCAAGTCAGTGTAACTCCGCCCAGCGATTTACTCGATGACGATACTTACAGATTCACCGTAACCGTACAACCAGAAGGCCTTCCGGTTGCAGGCGAACCGATTGATTTGGAGGTGACATCAGTCATGCCTTCGACCTTCATCGGACTGTCCGAGGAAGCCACTCAGATGCTGGTTTACGGCTCCATCATCCTAGGCTCAATCCTAGTCGTAGTGTTGTTCTTCCGTTCTCGCGCAGAGAACCGCAGAATTGCCGAAGTGCTGGAAAATCAGTTTGAGGACTGAACAATCCTCCGGAGTCCTGTCCGGATAGGCTTATTGCCCCAATTCAGTTGCAATGACCCGTCGGTCCCATAGGGACCGTCGGGTGTAACCTATGACTTCCGTTCCTGAGGCCTATATCGCAGTCGCGGCTATGACCTTGGTCGGTATCGGATTTCCAGTAGGGAGTTTCATCGCTGCAGAGTTACTCAGACCGAGGAAATCACCCAACGACCCGACCAAGTTGAGATCATGGTTGTTGCCCGGATATGAGACTGACCAGAGTTTGTACATCCGCAGAGACTCGACTTACGAGTGCGGTGCTGAACCTCTAGGCGAGGCCCACATCAATTTCCACTTCCAATACTACTGGTATGCAATTATCTTCCTCGTCTTCGACATCGCGTTCATGTTCCTAGCATTTGGAGGCGTCATCGCAATTCAAGACGGCATGGCTGACAGTGAGATGATTGGAGCTCTTGCCACACTCACCGTGTTCACGGTACTGATGAGTCTGGGAGTGTGGCATGTCTTCCGCAAGAGAGGCAGAATATACATCTGAGGTGGAAAATGACAGAAGACGGACAGAACTACTCAGTTTTCAACAGCAGAATGCTGGTTGATGTAGTAGGCGATGTTACTGATGAGGCCCTAAAGGCAAGCCGAATGAAGGACGTTATCGGCGTCCTAGCCGGTCGAGTATTCAACTGGGGTCAGAGAAAGTCCCTGTTCCCATTGCATCTTGGAATCAAGTGTTGCGCTCTGGAGATGGCAGCAGCGGGTGCAAGCAGATTCGATGCTGAACGCTTCGGTGTATTCTTCAGATCGAGTCCTAGGCAGTGTGATGTCCTGCTTGTGAATGGTCCAGTCAGCAAGAAGTTCGCAGACCCTATCGTTAGACTGTGGGAGCAGATGCCTGAACCCAAGTGGTGCATTGCCATGGGCGAGTGCGCAATCTCCGGTGGACCTTACTTCCAGTCTTACAATGTACTCGAAGGAGTCGACACTGTGATTCCTGTCGATGTCTACATTCCAGGATGCCCGCCAAGACCCGAGGCCCTGATTGACGGCTTCGACAAGTTACGACAGAAGATTATCCGAATCGGTGTCGATGTAGATGATGTCAGACCTGAATCCGATGCTCCGGTCATCATCGGAGACGAGTGAGGTGGTATAATGGGCAAGATAGTTTCAACCACCGTCCAGAAGGAAGCTGCTGAGGCCATTGTCAACTCAATCTCTGAGTTAGACGGAGTCGATGCTGAGGTGATGGAACGCATAAGCGGAACCCATCCTAGAAACGTTGTCGTAGCAAACTCGTCTCCTGAGAGTTGGAGAGGTCTAGCAGAGAAACTGTACTCCGACCACGCTGTGGACCATTGCTCGATGATTACCGGTATTCACTGGCCCGAGCGTGACGACGATCGCAAGTGGGAAGTCGTCTATCATCTACTCAGAACCGGAGTCAGGGATCCCCCTTCTGAGGATGGCGTGGTCCAACCCATCATCGTAAATCCATCAACAGTCAGGGGTTTCGGAACTCCTGTTGAGATTGAGGTCCATGTCGATTTACCAGACTCAAGAACTCCTTCAATCGACTCGGTTCAGGACATCTGGATTGGAGCCGATTGGAATGAGAAGGAGACTTGGGACCTAGTAGGCATAGACTTCGATGGTCATGAGGGAATGCGCAGAGTTCTGCTACCTCATGAAACTCCTAGGGGATACCATCCACTCCAGAAGCAACACAATCTGAGGTATCACGGCTTCGAGGAAATGTATGACGATGCACAGGGTTTCATGCGCAAGCCAGAGGATGTTGGCAAGATCAAGTGAGGTGAGATTATGGCAGAAATGTGGATTTCCATGGGACCGCAGCATCCTATGACTCACGGTTTATGGACACTGAAGGTAAAAGTCGACGGAGAGACCGTCGTTGACACAGAACCCGATTTGGGATACATCCATCGAGGAGTTGAGAAGATATGCGAGGCCCGCGACTTCACTCAGATTACAACATATTGCGACAGGCTGTGCTACGCCAGTGCCAACACATGGTCTCACTCCTACATCTACGCGGCAGAAGATTTACTCGAGGTAGAAGTTCCAGAGAGAGCAGAGTACATCCGACTAATCGCCATTGAGATTCAGCGAATCGCCAGCCATCTGATGTGGCTGGGCGCATATGGTCCTGACATCGGTAATCTGTCAATCATGGTCTGGTGCCTAAGAGAGCGCGAGATGATGATGGATTTACTACAAGAGCTGGGAGGCTCTAGAATGCACTATAACTTCCCAAGAATTGGTGGTGTCAAGCGCGACCTACCTTACGGATTCGCTCAGAGAGCCCGAGCAAAACTCAAACTATTCCTCAATAGAATTCAGGAGTACGAGGCTCTCTACGACGAGAGCACTATTTTCCTAGTACGTAGTCAGGGAGTAGGATACGCCAAGCCAGAGGAAATGGTCAACCACGGTGTCACCGGGCCAAACCTAAGGGCAGGTGGAGTCAACTATGATGTTCGCTGGGCTCATCCATACTCGGTATACAGCGAACTTGACTGGTCTGCTCCAGTTGAACGATCTTCGATTAAGGGCGCAGATTGCTATGACCGCTACAGAGTCAGAATAGAGGAGATGAGAGTTAGTGCCTCACTGGCTCTGCAAGCACTCGACAAGATTCCCGGCGGAGCCGACACTCACTACGAGCCAGAGGATCCGATGATTCTCGCTAAGGCACCTAGCCGCGCCCCTGAGGGAACCACGGGAGCACATCACTTCGAAGATAGTAGAGGCGAGTCGATGTTCTATATCGCAGGAGGCGGAGAAGGCAGAGGTAAGCAGCCGTACAGAGTTTCAATCCGCTCTCCTATTTTCATCACAATTCCATTCGCAGCCAAGTGCATGATTGGCTACAAGGTAGCAGATATCCCAGCAATAATGGGTTCATTCGATCCTTGTATCGGGGAGACAGATAGGTGAGGCTATGGCGAGCAGTGACTGGTTAGACATAGTCGGCTGGACCGAATCGATGACGAGCTGGACAATGGACAATGTCCACGATGTCATGCCCTCTGAGGACATCGACCTGCAGGTTACCATCCCGAGCACTTGGGCATGGCCAGACCCGATTACAATCGGTCCAATCTTCAACATGCAAGACGGGTTCGCAAGTATTCAGCCAGCGCTCGAGGCATTCATGCATGCCATGATAATGTGCACAGTAGTCTTTGGAATGATGATGACTACGATGTTGGCAATTCCATACATTGAGAGGAAATTCATTGGACGCCTGATGGACAGGCTTGGTGCTACTACCACTTTGAGGAGTGTTTGGGTCGGAGAGAGTGGAGTCACTGCTGGAGAGTGGTGGAACAAACTACCATTCGGAGTGGGGGCTCCAATCGGTTGGACCATCGGGGCACTCAACAAGACATGGGGCAACTCACACGACTTGGAGACTGTTTCCAGAGTGAATAACAGAAGCTACCACGGATACTGGTTCCTACTTCCCGGATTCTTCCAGGCCTTCGCTGATTTCTTCAAGTTCGCAACCAAGGAGCATATCGTTCCCAGAGACGCCGACAAGGTCGTCTTTGAGGTCGCTCCTGTAATTATCCTTTCAACCACCGTGATGGTATTCGCGTTCGTGCCCTTCGGACCACACATTTACGCGGCCAATCCAGAACTCTCTCTACTTTTCATGATGGCAATTTTCGGCATCGCTCCTCTAGGAGTGTTCTTCGCTGGATGGGCCTCCAACAACAAGTACACCCTAATCGGAGGAATGCGCTCTGCCGCCCAACTCACTGCCTATGAGATCCCCCTACTAATCACCGTACTCGGAGTCGCTGTTCTGAGTGGTTCATTCAACATAATCGAGATTGTCGACTTCCAGATAGGAACAGACGAAGGAAACGTCTGGAACATATTCATGATGCCGCTAGGGGCACTTCTCTTCCTCATCACGATGATTGCCGAGGTCGAGAGAATACCTTTCGACATGCCCGAGGCCGAGGCAGAGTTGGTTGAGGGCTGGTGGACCGAGTACGGAGGTATCCGATGGGGTCTGATGTTTGCAGCCGAATACATGAGATCGTACGCTGCCTGCATCCTGTTTGCACTCTTCTTCCTAGGTGGATGGGAAGCTCCCTTCCAAGACACTCTAGCCGACCTGCCTTGGATAGGAGGATTGGTTGAGTTCGGACTCTCCTTGATTCCCGGGGTCGGCTGGGTCTTGCTGAAGGCTTGGGCACTATTCGCGGTATTCGTCTGGATCCGCGCTTCACTTCATAGAGTTAGGACAGACCAGATTCTTGAGTTCGGTTGGAGATACCTCCTACCACTGTCCGTGCTCCACCTAGTTATGACAATAGCAATTAGAATCCTGTTTTGGGACGGCGGACCTTGGAATCTGCTGATTCCAATCGCAATCACCGCTATCTCCGGCGGTATATTCGTTATTCTTGCAATTGATGAGGACAAAGAAGCTCTCGAGGTCCAGCGTAGACCATACAGCACTCAAGCTGTGGTCAAGGCATCACCAGGGAGTCACAGAGATTAGGGGTTGATTACATGGGTTACAGAGCAAATACTGGACATCCACACGCGACTCCTAATTTCAGGAATCTTGTTATTCGCCCAATGTGGATGACTCTGAAAACCGCACTCAGAACGGTCCCGTTCCTCGGTAGACTCGGCTTCCTCAGAAACGACTACCACGGCAAGTCCGCATCCATGGTTGACCCAGCCACTAGGGAGCGAGTTGGCGTAGACCATCCTACTCTGTGGCAGAAGTTCGCCGCCGACAGAGAGACGAGCGAGATCATGCCGTTCTTAGAGAGGCCTGTAACGGTGATGTACCCTTACGAGAGGCTAGAGGATCTTGAGCCATGGCTCTTCGTTCCGGGCAACTATAACGGCCGCATTGGAATCATCTGGGAGACTTGCACCGCATGCAAGGCTTGCGTCAGGGCTTGCCCTAACGACTGCCTTCACATGACTTCAGAAGTCAGAGTGAATGTGCTTGATACCGCCGAGGAGGGCGATGAGTGGCATGGCTACGGTAGCGAACTTGAGGAAGGAGGATTTGCTGCTAGAAAGAAGGACGACTTCGAGGACATCGCAGAAGACTTCGATCTCGTGAACTCACACGCCGATGCGCCCCAACAGTATGACTTCGGTGAAATCATCGAGTTGTCGGGTGACAAGGCCACTGTTCGATGGTCTGATGGAACCGGCGTGGAAACCATCGACTCCAGTTCACTAAGTCCTGCAGAGCAGGATATCGTATCCGGGCAGATAGACATCGGCAGGTGCATGTTCTGCGGACTTTGTGCCGAGGCCTGTCCATTCGAGTCATTCTTCATGACGAATGAGTATGACGGAATGTCAGGATTCTCTAGAGAGGATCTTTGGTTCGATGCAAGCAGAACTAGAGTCCTTCCAGCAGTTCACCAAGAAAGAGTCGACATGGAGTTGGCTAAGCGCGCTGAGAAGGAGTTGAAGAAGCGTGAGAGAAAGGCTGCTAAGGCTGCGGAGGCTTAGTCATGGAATTGGATTTTGAAGCGCTAGTATTCTTCATTTTGTCCGCCATGGCGATTGGCGGTGCGCTAGGTTGCGTTTACGCCCGTAGAGTAGCACATTCGCTACTCTCGCTGATGCTGACCTTCTTCGCAGTCGCTGGCGTTTTCGTTATGGCTGGAGCCGAGATGCTAGCAGCAATCCAGATTCTTGTCTATCTGGGCTCAGTAATGCTCGTTGTACAATTCGGTGTTATGCTGACCCGCAAACAGATTCAGGAGGATGCCTGATGAGAGGAATTTCCGCGCTCGCCCAGATTGGAGTATTCGCATTCCTTCTGATTTTACTTTCAGAGGTGATGTCTCACCCTATGTGGGGCGAGTCCGGAACTCCGCCAACCACTGTAGACTTCGCAGTCTCCATGTTTGGAGACTGGTCTGTAGCTACTATCGTTCTCGGAGCACTTCTGGCAATGGCAATGATTGGGGCATCGTATCTAGTTCGTGATGAGCGCTTGGTCAATCTGATTTGGGATCTCGAGGGCGATGACCAATGATTGAGACTAGTTGGATTGTCGGACTAGGGGTTATCCTATTTTTCATCGGACTCATTGGTGCTTTCACTCGCAAGAATGCGATTGTAGTTCTGATGTGCATCGAGGTCATGCTTAACGCTGCGAACCTCAACTTCGTAGCTGGAGCATCACACTACAGCGATGTCGACGGCTGGGTGTTTACCGCCATTGCAATCGCCATTGCAGCCGCCGAGGTAGCAATCGGACTGGCAATCTTACTATCGCTGTACAGCACTCAAGAGACTATTTCTCTGGATGAAGCGAATATACTGAAGAACTGAGGCGATAACATGGCAGAGTCAGGAAATGAATGGAATCTATTGGCTCCAATCATACCATTCATCCTAGTCGTCCCGTTCCTGTATGCGCAGGGCTGGGAATCAGTCGAAGCCGCTTTCCTGATAGTCGTCATCCCCCTTCTCACGTTCCCTGCTATATTGGTCGCAGGACAAGTCTACAACGGCAACGAGACATGGAAGAGTCGATACAAGGAAGGAGGAATATTCGGACTTGGTGCACTTGCCAGTTCACTGAGCATCGCACTTTGGATAGTGTATGATTACGTTGTAGGTTCATCGCACTTTGAAAAGCACTCAGTAGTCGACCCTTTCTCTTGGTTAACC
>CEUN01181451.1_pt1 | contig 19347 bp, 15 predicted proteins | sample 361501 | NCBI WGS metagenome assembly CEUN01 (sample SAMEA2622801, study PRJEB7988) | marine metagenome | biome: marine biome (ENVO:00000447); feature: marine epipelagic mixed layer (ENVO:xxxxxxxxx); material: "saline water (ENVO:00002010), including plankton (ENVO:xxxxxxxx)" | depth 120 m | reverse complement strand
CCCCATCGCAATTACCTTCGATAGACACCCCAACAAGCTCGTCGCTCCCGAGCGTGCTCCCGCGATGATCTATCCGCTTCAGAAAAAACTCGATACGATCGCCTCACTGGGTTTCAAACACCTCCTCCTTCACGAGTTCACGCCAGAGTTCAGGCGCATCACCGGAAGCGAATTCATCAAGACTCTGGTCGACGAATTCAAGACTCTCGAAGCCATCAGCGTCGGCAGCAAATTCGCTTTCGGCCACAAACGTTCGGGCAACGTTGAGCTGCTCAAACAACTCGGGCAGGAAAACAACTTTCGTGTTCACGGACTTGCGGCCGTTGCCCTCGACGGCCAATCCGTCAGCAGCACCCGCATTCGCAATTCCATCCAATCCGGCGACATCAATGCCGCGAACCAGATGCTCGGACGCCCCTACACCCTTTGCGGCCATGTCGTCAAAGGCGAACAGGTCGGACGCAAGCTCGGCTTTCCCACCGCCAACATCGACACCACCGGACTTCTCACTCCTCCCAACGGCGTCTACGCCACTCACGTGAAGCTGGACAAACAATCTCACCGCGCCGCCCTGAACATCGGCAATCGCCCGACGCTCGCCCATCCCGAACCAACCCTCCACGTCGAAGCTCACCTCCTCGACTTCGAAGGCGATCTCTACGGCAAGGACCTCGAGATCACCTTCACCCAGAAGATCCGGCCAGAACAAAAGTTCCCCAATCTCGACGCCCTGCGAGACCAGATCAGCAAAGACGTCGAAACCACCCGCTCCATCTTCAGCTAGACCGATTGACAACGCCAATTGCGTGAATTGGCCTCCAACAGGATTCGGCAACTTGCGCGTCCACAATAGATTGGAATGCATTCCAAATCACAGCGCGTCTGAATCCGTATCTACGCAGATCGCCATCAGCTGATGGCCCGTCCAACCTTTCGCGATCAGTTGTCCATGCGCTTCTGCATGTCCGGCGGGCCGTCTTGCATATCGCGGCCCTTGGCAACTTTTGATCCGGGTCGTTTCTTCATACCGGGAGGCGGGCCTTTTGAAGGATCGAATCCCTGGGGCATTTGTCCGGGCGCACCTTGCCTGCCCGGGGCGGGCCCCATACCGGGAGGACCTTGCATCCCACCAGCTGTCTTTTGACCCTTGTTCTGTGCGGCCTTGGCTCTGGCGGCCATCAAGCCGCTAATAATTGGAACACTCACCTGATCAAATTGCGCCTGGCTATTGGCGTTCTCAAGTGCCGAAAGCATGGTGTTCATGACCATCATCTGCTGCTGGATGGCCTGGGGATTCTGTTGTATCATCTGCTTCTTGGCCGTCGCCTGGTCCCAGTTCTCCATGCTCTGAGTCCACTTCGTCGCTAGGTCCTGTGGAATCCATTTGCCTTCCACCTGCACGAAGTTCCGGACATCGTTCGAAGCCCCGGTGTTGAATTCCACAGTTGCAACGCCTTCCGCCATATTCACGACCTTCGCGTTCGGGCTGTAGTCGCCTACCAGGAATCCGTCGACGGTGCCTGCTGGAAGGAGTGCTGCGATTTGTTTGAGATCTTCGATGACTTGCGGGCCAGTCGTTCCAAGGATGGTGCCGATGTCGGGGTTCTTCAACGCTTCAAGATTGGTAAGATCGCTTTCCATCAACGTGGTGAGAACCTTTGAGAGAATGGGCAGGCCTTTGCTCACGCGTTCCTGATTCGGTGTGTTCGCAAGCATCGGCACGTTCAGGATGAATTCGCTCTTGGTGTTCAGGATGTTGATGACGCGCAGGGTGTTCTCGATGTTCTTGTCCCACATGTCCGGGTCCTCAGCCGCAAATTGTTCGCTGATCCGCTTGGTGATGTCGGCTTGATAGGAAGGAGGGAGGGCGTCCCAGAAGCCGCGCGGGTTGCCGTTGGCCAAAGCTCCGATGACGGTGTTCACCGTACCGTCCGGTGTGTCGGGGATTTCGATCGGAGTGCTTCCTGCAGCCATGCTGGCGAGGGGATTCATCGATCCGTCTTCCAAGGGGTTGCCTCCGGGATTGCCCATGCCGGCGGGATCGGCTCCAGGGTCGTTCGCTCCTGTTTTTGATTGAGAGGTTGAGGGACTGGGTGGGGGAAGCGTGGCTACCGACGGTCCCGGTTCACTGCCGGTCATGATCAGCGCCACGATTCCGCCGATGACCGCAATGCTGCCGAGCGAAATCGCAATGATCGCCGATTTGTCCATTCCACCTCCGCCCTTGGGCGGGATGTAGCGCATCACCTTGCCCTTCTTGTTGAGCTGGAAGATATGTTCGCAATGCGGGCAGGCGAGCGCTTCCCCGAAAAGATCTTCAGAGATGTCGATCGGGCTTTTGCAATCTGGGCAATTGATGGGCGACATAGGTATGGAGGATCGGCAGAGGATACGCGGGGCTGGGAGCGAAGTAATGCCAATTGGCAGCATTTCCAACGGACCAACTGCACGCGACAAATGGACGCATCGCTGGCACAGGTTGGGACACTGTTTCCCTTGGAAATCTGAAAATGACCGCGGAATCGCACCGAATCCGCTGAAACCCCGCTGGTATGTGCCGTGCTAATCCTGGAGCAGATATGTTCTTGCTGATCTTGATTGGGACAATGGCGATTTCGTTCTGGGCTTCTTCGAAAGTGAAGAGCAGTTACGCGAAGTATTCCCGCTACGCAAACTCATCCGGCATGACCGGCGCCCAGGCAGCCGCGGCCATTTTGCAGAACGCCGGCATCCGGGATGTCCAGATTGCCGCTCAGCGGGGCGAACTGACGGATCACTATGATCCGATGCGAAAACGTCTGCTACTGTCTGAAAACAACTTTTACGGACGATCCCTGGCTGCGGTCGGAATTGCCGCTCACGAAGCGGGCCATGCGCTCCAGCACGCGTCGGCTTACGCTCCGCTTCACCTGCGGATGGCCTCTGTCGGCATCACCAATGTGGCCAGTCAATTGGTTACCTGGTTGCCCATGCTTTTCATGTTCACCGGGTTTTTGAATCTCGTCGGGGCACTTTGGATCATCGCAATCGGATGGGGGATCATCATGGCTTTCAACCTCGTGACATTGCCCGTGGAATTCGATGCCTCTGCGCGGGCGAAGAAACTCCTGCTGAATTTGGGAATCGTTTCTGTTGGCGCTGAGGAAGAAGGAGTGAGCAAGATGCTCGAGGCGGCTGCATTGACGTATGTGGCAGCGTTCCTTACATCCTTGGCCTATTTCCTTTGCTACCTGTTGCCACTGCTTGGCGGCCGGCGCGACTGACGAGTAGAATCCAACTGGCCATACCGTTTCAGCCGCCGGGAACGGAAACGGTTGCCGTTCCTTGAATCGCACTCGAACTGCCGTATGCTCCGGACCCAGTCATGAAGCAGTTCCTGATCTGTTCCTCCCTGATTCTCATGGCGATTATCGGGCACGCCGCGCGGCCAAACGTCGTGTTCATCCTCTCCGATAATCAGAGCTTCTGGGAGTTCGGCTGCCACGGCAACAAGGTGGTCAGAACACCACATGTCGATCGGCTTGCCAAAGAGAGCGTCGACTTCCGGCACTTCTATGCCACGCCGTATTGCTCGCCCAGTCGCGCGGAGTTTCTGACCGGCCGCTATGCGATGCATTACGGGATCTACAACACAATTGGTGGCGTTTCCCTGCTGCCCGAATCCGCCACGACGTTGGCGGAGGTCTTTCGCGACAACGGTTATCGCACCGGCATCTTCGGCAAATGGCATCTCGGGGACGCGTTCCCAATGCGCCCCGAAGATCAGGGCTTCCAGGAGGCCTTCTGGCACGGCGGCGGTGGCGTGGGGCAGTTGCCCGATTTCTACGGGAACACACTGTTTGACACGACCTTTATCGAAAATGACAAGCCGGTGAAGACGAAGGGTTTTTGCACCGACCGAATCTTCGATCGTGCGATCCGATTTATTGAAGACCACCAGGACGAGCCCTTCTTCTGCTACGTCCCCACTCCCGTCACCCACAAGCCCTGGCACGCGCCTGATGAATACAAGAGTCCTTACGAAGCCATGGGCATGAAATCCAGCGATGCTGCGGGCTACGGCCAGATGACCAATCTGGATGAAAACGTGGGCCGTCTCCTCCAGGAACTTGACCGCATGAAACTTCGGGAGAACACCGTCGTCATCTTCGCGACCGACCAGGGCATGGGACGCGAAGCGCCACTCAAGAACATGTCCCTGCCGCAGGTTCGTGGCGGACATCGCGCCTACGACTGGGCGAACCACGTCGCGTTCATGATCCGCTTTCCTAAACGCATCAAGCACGTAGGCTATGTCCAGCAGGGCCTGACCAGTGCGGTTGATCTGTTTCCGACGCTCGCAGAATGGTGCGAACTGAAACACGAAGCCAAGATTGCGTTCGATGGCGTCTCCGTCGCGCGATATCTGGAGAATCCCAGGCTCAGCTGGCCCGCCAATCGCAATGTCATCACCCAATGCCCGCGTGGCCGCACGCCCAAAAAGTGGACCAATGCCGTAGTGCGTCGTGGTCCCTGGCGGCTGACCGGACCAAGTGAGTTGTTCAATGTCGAGAACGACTGGCGCCAACAAGTCAACGTGGCTTCCAGGCATCCGGCTCTGGTCGGGGAACTCAGCGCCACCTACGAGAAATGGTGGAGTGAATTTGATTCCAATCGTCCGGCCGTGGCGCGTTTCCGGCTTGGCGATTCACGTCGGTCTGAAGTCCGGCTCAATTCGATGGACTGGTACAAAGACGGACAGGCATGGAATCAAGGCAACATCCGTCGCGGCCGTGGCAAGGGAACCTGGGCCATTGACGTGGTGAAGGCCGGCCTCTACCGCGTGGAGTTGCGCCGATTTCCGCGTGAAGCAGACGAAGCTGCGAAGGGGGTCCTTGCGGAGCTCAGTGTTGCGGGCATCAAACAATCACAGCCCATCGAGGAATCCGCCACGCATGCCACCTTTGTAGTGAAGCTGCCCGAAGGGCAACACGACTTGGAAGGCGCATTCAAAGACGAGGCCGGCAAGCAGATCGGCTCATTCTTCGCGTACGTGCGACTGCTGAGGCAATGAGCTGCCAGACGCAGCGGAATCTTTCAAAGACCAGTCGCACGATTGGGGGGATTCAATCTGGGTTGCGCAAGCGAGCCGGTGGTGGAGTTCATTGTTGTTTTGACTACTCACCGACGCCTAGGCTTCGCGCCCCATGCCGATTCCAGCCTGTGTCCTGATTGCCCTGCTGCTCGCTGCCCTTCCCGCCTTGCCGGCAACCGGTGATGAATGGGTGGAACCACCGCCCGGCAGCACTGCAATCGGAGGCAAGGCGCTCAGCGTCGTCCGCCCCGCAGAGTTCTACGCCGAGGTTGCCCTCGATGAATTGAACGTCTACCTGCGATCGAAGGAGGCGGATCAGGTGACCCTTTTTTACAGTTACGACGCACCGGGTCATTGGCCATCGCGGGACTGGAGGAGTAAGACCATGCGTCACCGTGAATCACTTTGGGATGCGCAAATCCCTGTCAGCGAATTGACCGTGCCGATTGTCTACTTTGCGAAGATCAGAGGATCGACTTCCGTGATGACCGCCATGCGAGTCATTCAGCCACAGACGGCCGGAATGCGGAAGCCCAGCGAGCTTTTCTGGCCGTATCTCGAAGGTTTTGAGGAGCCCGGCCCCTGGGAAATCGTCGGAGCCGTTGGCGAAGTGGACCGGGTTCAGCCGGGATTCAGCGGGGATTCGGCTCTGCGAGTCAGCATCCCGAAGGACAAACGGTCAGCCACGATTTCCACAACACGGATTCGGGCTTGGCATTTCACGGCCCGGAATGCCGATGGTATCCGTCTTCGCGCCAATGCCCCGAAACGCGGTCGCTTGCGGCTCACGCTCATCACCAACTCAGGGACATCGACCCAATCCAGCATGACATCGACCGCCGAATTGAAGGGGACCGATTGGGAACTCGTGCATTTCCCCGCCCGGTCATTCAAGAACCGATCCCTCGCGGGTGTGGACCGTGCCACGATCGAATTCGTGTCGGAAGGTCCCTCCGAAATTCATCTGGACGACCTGGAACTGACCGGGCCTTGGCGTGTCCGGGGACTGCGTCGATGACACGTCTGCAAAATCCCCAAATAATCGCGGGCGATTCTCGTTATTGGTTGCGCTAATGACACACGTGACGATGTTTTATTCACAGGGCCGGGAAATCCATTGACCGAGTCTCGGAGCGTCCCCTATTTTGACCGCCCTCCAACAGGAAACGAACGATAGAATCGGATTATTAAATGAGTAAGGGCCTCGAAGGTATTGTGGCTGCCAGCACGAAGTTGAGCGACGTGCGTGGGCAGGAAGGCGTGTTGATCTACAACGGTTACAACATCAACGATCTCGCCGGCCACGTCAGCTTTGAGGAAGTCGTACATCTGTTGCACCACGGAACGCTTCCGAATCGCGCGCAGCTGGATGAACTCAACTCCACTCTCCGCGGGCTTCGCGAGTTGCCTCAGGGCGTGATCGAGATCATCAAGACCCTCCCGGCCGATGCGCCTCCGATGCACGCGATTCGGACCGCGGTTTCCGCGCTCGGCTGCACGGACAGCAACGCCGACGAACAATCACAGGCAAACCAGGAAAGGCAGGCTCTGCGCCTCATCGCTCAGCTTCCCGTCGCAACTGCAGCCTTCCACCGCCATCGCCAGGGCAAGGAGATCATCGCTCCCAATCCGGATCTCGGTGAAGCAGCCAACTTTCTTTACATGGTGGACGGGGAGGTTCCTTCAGACGAAGCCACCAACACACTGGACATGTGCTACGTCCTGCATGCCGATCACGGCATGAACGCCTCGACCTTCAGCTCCCGCGTCACCATCGCGACCTTGAGCGACATGTATTCCGCGATCACCACCGCGATCGGCACGCTCAAGGGACCGCTCCACGGCGGAGCAAACGAGGGCGTCATCAAGATGCTTCAGGAAATCGGTTCACCCGACAAGGTGGACGCCTTCATCGATGATGCACTTGCGCAGAAGAAGAAGATCATGGGCATCGGCCATCGCGTCTACAAGGTGCTCGATCCCCGCGCTCCGCACCTAAAGGAAATGGCTCACGAGCTCAGCATGAAACTCGGCGAGCCCAAGTGGATCCAGATGAGCGAACGGATTGCCGAGTTGATGCTTGAAAAGAAGGGGCTCAATGCGAACGTGGATTTCTACTCCGCCACGGTCTACTACTCACTCGGCATTCCCACCGACCTGTTTACCCCGATCTTTGCCATCGCCCGCACCGCTGGTTGGACGGCGCATGTGTTGGAGCAACTGGCGAACAATCGCCTCATCCGCCCCCAGAGCGAATACATCGGACCAATCGACCTGAAGGTGGTTCCGGTGGACGAACGTTGATTTCATCAGCCGCCGAGTCATTGCGAGTCCGCAGCGATCGGCGGCTGAATAGTGTCCAAGCCTTATGAACATTCACGAATATCAGGCCAAGCAGCTGTTCAAGCAGTTCGGTGTGGCCGTGCCCGAAGGCGATCCCTGCGATACGCCTGAAGAGGCACGTGCAATTGCCGATCGGCTCGTCGCCGGCGGCTCGGAAATGCTGGTCGTCAAATCGCAGATCCACGCCGGTGGCCGCGGCAAGGGCACCTTCAAGAGCGGCTTCCAGGGTGGCGTCAAACTTTCCAAGTCGCCCGACGAGATCGAAGACTACGCCCGCAAGATGCTGGGCGAAGTTCTCGTCACCAAACAAACCGGTGAAGACGGCCGGCTGGTTTCCAAACTCCTCGTCGCCGACGCACCGGAGATCAAGAAGGAACTCTACTTCGCCGTAATGCTCGATCGCGGAACATCACAGCCGCTCGTCATGGCCAGCACCGAAGGCGGTGTGGACATCGAAGAAGTCGCCGAATCAACACCGGAGAAGATCGTCAAGGAATGGATCGATCCAGCCCGCGGACTTTATCCATACCAGGCTCGCAAGGTTGCGGCCGCGCTGGGACTCGGTGGCAAGCTGATCAATTCCGCGAGCAAACTCATCATGGCCACCTACAAGACCTGGTGGGAATGCGATGCTTCCATGGTCGAAATCAATCCACTCTGCATCATTGAAGACTCCGACGGCAATCAATCCATCATGGCGGTCGATGCCAAGATGTCCTTCGACGACAATGCGCTTTATCGGCACCAGGACATTCAGGACATGCGCGACCTGGCCGAGGAAGCCGAGCTGGAGATCGAGGCCAGCAAATTCGATCTCAATTACATCAAGCTCGACGGCAACATCGCCTGTCTCGTGAACGGCGCCGGACTCGCGATGGCCACCATGGACATCATCAAGCACTTCGGAGGCGAACCCGCCAACTTCCTCGACGTCGGAGGGGGCGCGAGCAAGGAACAGGTCGCTGCGGCCTTCAAGATCATCCTCAGCGATCCGAATGTCGAAGGCATCCTGGTGAACATCTTCGGTGGCATCATGGACTGCAACGTCATCGCCACCGGAATCGTTGCCGCCGTGAAAGAAACCGGACTGAAACTTCCGCTCGTCGTTCGCCTCGAAGGCAACAACGTCGAAGCGGGCAAACAGACCCTTTCCGAATCCGGACTGACAATCGTCACCGGCGAATCAATGGCAGATGCCGCTCAGAAAATCGTCGCCAAAGTGGCGGCCGACTCCGGCGAGGAAGCCGCAGACGAAGAAGCAGGAGAATAAGACATGGCAATTCTAGTTACTCCGGAAACGAAGATCTTGGTTCAGGGCATCACCGGTGGATTCGGTGGGCGCCACGCCAAGTTGAGCATCGATTACGGCAGCCAGGTGGTGGCTGGCGTCACCCCTGGCAAGGGCGGTCAGACCTTTGATCATGGCGACACCAGTGTCCCGATCTTTGACACCGTCGCCGAGGCCGTCGCTGAAACCGGCGCGACCACCAGCGCGGTGTTCGTTCCCCCACCCTTTGCTGCCGACGCCATCCTCGAAGGCACGGACGCCGGCCTCGATCTCGTCGTGGCCATCACTGAAGGCATCCCGGTCCGCGACATGGTCCGCGTGAAACGCGCCATGGAAGGCTGCAGTACGAGACTTATCGGTCCCAACTGCCCCGGAATTGTCACTCCCGGGATGGGTGAAGATTCCCACGGCGGTTGCCGCATCGGTATTTCCCCCGGCTACATCCACAAGCCCGGTAACATAGGTGTGGTGTCCCGCAGCGGAACGCTCACCTACGAAGCCGTGTTCCAGCTGACCAGCCGCGACGTCGGCCAATCCACCTGCGTCGGCATTGGTGGGGACCCCGTGAATGGCACCTCCCACATTGATGTCATCAAGATGTTCATGGAAGACAAGGACACGCACGGCATCATCATGATCGGCGAAATCGGTGGTGATGCAGAAGAAGAGGCAGCCGCTTGGATCAAGGAAAACGGAACCAAGCCCGTCGCCGGATTCATCGCCGGAACCACGGCACCTCCTGGACGTCGCATGGGACACGCCGGCGCCATCGTTTCTGGCGGCAAGGGAACAGCCGAAGCGAAGATCGAAGCCTTCAAGGGCGCAGGAATCGGTGTTGCCGAGACACCCAGCGAAATGGCTGACACGCTACTGAAGATGATGTAGGCGGAGACCAATGAGATTCAGGAAAGCCGAGGCAATCGCCTTGGCTTTTTTCTTTGGGACCAAGTCGGACGGAAGCAAGAGAACAAAAACCAACCTACACGAACATGTACACATATGTGACATGTTCATGCACCCGAGTGATGGCTACCCGGGCGCGTGTCATTTGGTGTTATTCAAGGCGCAGAACACGCAGTCCAAACAGTCCGTACATAGATGCCACAGACATCCAACGGAAACCGCGCGCCACCTCCACGAGGGAACAGCCATCAACGTGCAATACGCCAAGGCCGCCCAAATCGTATGAAGGGGATGAAATCCGATGCTGCAGCGATTCGGATCATAGATCGGATCTGCCAGCAGGTGATCCAGATCAATCAGCATCGTCGCCAACATGATGAACCAGGCGGTGCGCCAGTTGTCTTTCCAGAACGCCTTGGCGAATGCGAGTGGCAACACGAGGTGAAACACGTAATGAATGGTGTGCCGGAATAGATCGAAACCGTCCATGCCCGACCTCACCCGGCTGTTTGAATCGAGTGCAGGTTCATGATGATCGCTGGAGGCTGAATCGTTCGCAACCGTTTGACAATTCTCCGCAGCTGCAAAGAATTCCGATGTGTCCGAACCGTTTCTTCTGAAAAACGGCCTTGCCCGACCGGCCATCGATCGCATCGCCACGGCGTTCAAGGCCGTGCACCCGGAATTCGAGGTGAAGCAATTCGCGCGGGCATCCATGAAGGGATTGGACAAGCTTGAGTTGAAGGAACGTGTTCAACATGTCATTTGTGTTCTGGGCGAACACCTGCCGAGGTCATTCCCTGAGACGGTCAAGCTGCTCAAGCGCATCCCACCCGTCTGGGATTACGGTGAGCCTGATGATTCGACCGCGAGTTTTGCCGCTTGGCCGATCACGGATTGCGTCGCGGAGTTCGGACTCGACCACCCCCGACTTGCATTGGGCACACTGAAGAAACTTACCTGCATGTTCAGCGCGGAGTTTGCCGTTCGACCCTTCCTTCTCAGTGATCCAGATTTCGTTTACGAAACGCTTGCCTCGTGGTGTTCAGATCGAAGCGAGCACGTTCGTCGCCTGGTTTCCGAGGGAACGCGTCCACGATTGCCCTGGAGCGTGCAACTGAATCCCGCAATCGCGGATCCGAGTCGCGGCATCGTACTGCTGGAGAAACTGAAAGATGACCAGAGCCTCTATGTTCGACGCTCCGTGGCCAATCATCTGAATGATATCGCCAAGGATCATCCGGAGACATGCATCGCCGTGTGCAAACGCTGGAACAATGGCGCGAGCGAAGAACGCAAGTGGATCATTCGCCACGCCACGCGAACCTTGGTCAAAGCCGGGCATCCGGACGTGTTTGGACTGCTGGGTTTCACGGAGAATCCGAGACTTCAAGCGTCGCCGATCGAATTGAATCGCCAGTCGCTCCGACTCGGTGGGGACATCACATTTGCCGCAAGATTAAGCAACAATAACAAGCGCACCCAGCGCGTCGTCATCGACTATGCCATTCATCACCGGAAGGCCAACGGCACCACCCAACCCAAGGTATTTAAGCTGAAGGAGGCGACGATTGCACCAGGGAACGAGCATGTAATTAAGAAGCGGCATGCCATCAAACCGATCTCCACGCGCCGGTATTATTCCGGCAAACACGCGATCGAGTTGCTGGTCAATGGGCAGCCGGTTGCCAAGGCGACGTTTGATTTGAAGGTCTGAACGCAGGCGTTTTCGATTGCCTTCGTCCTTGGCTCACTCACTAATTTGCCCATGCCAATTCGCATTACTTTGTCTCTACTGGTTCTGTTCGTCCTGAGCACGTCTATTCTCGCGGGAAACAAGTTCGAAGGGCCGCTCAAGCCGTTTGTCGGCAAGGCACGTTTTGCCAAGAGCACGGTCTTCAAGGGGGAACGCTTTCCGAACATCCTGGTAACCACCAAGGGCACGCTCGTTGCCACGTATGGGAACAAGCGCTTCCGCGTCCGTCGCAGCGAGGACGGTGGCAAGACCTGGGGCAAGGAAATGGTGATCGCACAACCCGGCTTCCAGGGTGGCGGGGGAATTGTTGATGAGAATACCGGCGACCTGTTCGTGTTTGTTGAGGAAAAACACCCGCCGGCAAAGTTGACAATCTTCCGCAGTTCCGACGACGGGAAGACCTGGAAGTCCGTCCCGGTGAATATCGCGAAGGACTCACGCGGCAATGAGTTGTCCATGCACATGAACGACGCCGGGATCACATTGCGCCACGGGAAACATGCGGGACGGATCATTCGTCCCGCCCGTGATTACGCCGGCAAGAACGAATCTGCCCGCTGGCCCAAGCATTACACCTCGGCGATTTACAGCGACGACCATGGGAAGACCTGGAAGCCGAGCGAACCGTTTCCGGAGATGGGAACCGGTGAAGCCTGCATCGCCGAGTTGTCCGACGGCACGCTCTATTACAACTCGCGCGTCCATTGGCCGGAAGTCAAGACGCCGACGCGCCGGCGCGAGGCATGGAGCACGGACGGTGGCCATACCTGGAAGGACTGGAAGATCATCGGCGTCCTTCCCGACGGAAGGCAGGATCGCGCCTATGGCTGCATGGGTGGTTTGACGCGCCTGCCCGTCGATGGACGCGACATCCTCGTCTTCAGCAACCTGGACACCTCCAACAAGACCCGCGAACGAATCACCGTCTGGGGCAGCTTTGACGGAGGCAAGAGCTGGCCGATCAAGCGGCTCGTTGACGCGGGACCCAGCGCCTATTCCTCGATGAACTCCGGACGCCCGGGAACGCCGAGCGAAGGCTGGATCTACCTGCATTATGAGGCCAAGGGCCAATCAACTCTTGCCCGATTCAACCTGACCTGGTTGCTGGCTGGGGAATCCACCGGTAATGGCAAGGTTCCGAACTGGGTGAAGAAGTAGCCCGCATCAGGATCTTAATCCTTGTCCTCATCGTTGTCTCAATCTCGGAGAATTGGAGCGTAGTGCAAAAGGATGTCGGAAACTGAAGGGACAAACGAGCTCACCGAGCTTGTCTCGGTGATGAGAAAGATTGGTGAGCTAACCGATATCATCATCCAATGGGCCCCATCGGCCTTGTGCCGATGGTGAATCAGTTGATCCGGTGCACCTGTGAATACCGCGTGTGAAACTTCTTCACCCTCCAGACAAGCTGGATGGAGCCGCGGTGTATATGAGACGGATTTAGCCAACAATCTTGTTCACCATCGGCGCAACGCCGATGGGGTCTCTGTCATTGGAAAGCATTCTGACCAGAATTGCATCCGACATTCTTTTTGCAGTACGCTCCAGACAAGGATTGAGACAACGATTAAGAAACCGGACGAACGAGAGCTCGGGATTCGTATCTACTCCTCACCATCGTAATACTCCAGCGCGTCCGAACGCATCAGACGGTTCTCGGGCGAGCGTACCAACCACTTCCCGCTGTCCGGGTAATGACACGATTCACCGATTGGATTGTCGGCGACGACGTAAACGATTAAATCTTCTGTGCCATCGTTGCGCAATTGATGGGCCTCGCCCGGTCTGAAGAGGAACGCGTCCCCAGCCACGATCGGCGTCGTGCCTTCATCATCACGCACGGAACCTGATCCGGAGATCACATGATAGAACTCCCATTGAGCGGAATGGGAATGAAACGGATACGGTGCCTTGCCTGCCGGGATGCGCAGGATCTCCACATCAAAGGGATGTCGTTTCAGCAAGTCCGTTGATTGCGGCTCTCGGCCCAGCGCCTCTGAAATTTCCTTGCCCGCACCGCCAAAATTGCCATTGGGCGATTTCCATTCGAATTCTTCCAGCTCGTTGGTGTTGACCTTCTGCATGGTGCGAAGATGCGAATAAACACCACGAAACTCCATTCCGGAATCGGCCCCGCAAAGCGCGCAAAAAAAGCGGCCCGCAGGCCGCCTTGTGAAATGTAAGAATCGAATGAATTCCGGATTACTTCTTCTTGTCGTCGGCCTTTTTCTTTGGAGCGGCCTTTTTCGGAGCCGGTTTCTTGGCGGCAGGCTTTTTCGCAGCGGGCTTCTTTTTGGCTGCCTCAGCCTTCTTCTTGGCCTCGGCTTCCGCTTTCTTCTTCGCCTCCGCATCGGCCTTCTTCTTCGCCTCCGCTTTCTTCTTCGCTTCCGCATCGGCTTTCTTTTTGGCCTCGGCCTTCTTCTTTTCCTCTTCTTCCTTCTTCTTGCGAGCTTCTTCGCGGGCCTTGATTTCGGCTTTGATCTTTTCGAGTTCTTTCAGGTCCCAGCCGGTGTCGATGTAGGTCTTGGGCATCTGTTTCTTCAACGCCGCAACTCCCTTTCCGGTGGTCTTGGTCTGGAAGAGGTAGAGGCTCTTGAGTTTCTTGAGGCTGGCCAGTTGGTTGAGACCTGCGTCGGTGACCTTGGTGTTGAAGAGGTTGAGGTATTCGAGGTTTGCGAGGTTCTTCACCGGAGCAAGCGTCTTGTCGTCCACGGTGGTGTGTTCGAGATGGAGGCGTTTGAGGTTCTTGAGCTTCCCGATGTTGGCGATGTCGGCAGCGGTCAGGTTGACGCCGGCTGCATTGAGTTCCTGGAGAGTCTGAACGCGGGCGAGTTGGGCAAAGACCTTGGCGTCAAACTTTGAACCAATGACGCGCAGGTTGACGTAGGTCCAGTTTAGCTTCTGAGCAATCTGGCGGACGCTGACGCCGGCCTTTTCAAGCTCAGCGATAGCCTTCTTCTCATCCGGAGTCGCGGCTGGTCCGGGGCCCTCCTCTTTCTTTGCCAGCGCGGCGCCGCCAATCACAAACCCGCTCGGCCAGATCGCACCCTGCGAAATCCAGTCTTTAATCTTCTGCTGTTCCGCAGTGGTCAGGGGATCGCCTTTGGGAGGCATGATATCATCGTCGTCCTTCGGCAAGACGATGCGGGCATACACCTCGCTTTCGTCCGGCTTCCCGGGCGTGATAATTTCATCCTGAACGGCCTCGTCTTTGGTGTGCAGACGGAGGCCACCCTTCTTCTTATCGGGGCCGTGGCATTCGATGCAGCGTTTTTCAAGGATGCTGGCGATATCCTTCTTAAAATCGATCTTGCCCGCCGCAGATGCGTCGAGGGCCAGAAGAAGCGATCCGGCGAAGGTTCCAATCAACAGGGTGATTTTCTTCATTTTGTGCTCTGAAACTGGCCCGTTGTAACGGTCGAACCAGTGAATGTCCAAATATTTGGCGGAATGATTGGGGATTTAGAAGGACGAAATTGCTGAGTTATTCGAGCTGAAATGGAGAGGTGTGCCGGATGTTGGATTGCGGATCGACTTATCGGCAGTTTGGAAAAGAATGTTGGAATATGCATTAATCGATTACATATTGATCAAGTGAATTGGCAGGAAGTCTGTGAAAACCCAGACCTGAAAGACCTTCAGTATCGCATTGAGCTGAATGGCATGGGCCAAATCGTCATGGGTCCGGCTTCGAACGAACACAGTTTTCGCCAAAGCCGTCTGATCAGGCATCTCCTCCGCCTTCTGGACGACGGAGAGGTCTTGCCGGAGTGCTCGATCGATACCAGCGATGGAACGAAGGTTGCCGATGTCGTCTGGTTTTCCAAAGAGTTCCATGCACGGTGGGGACTGGCGACTCCGTATCCAGAGGCTCCGGAGATTTGCATTGAGGTTCTTTCCCCGTCGAATTCCGAGGATGAAATGCGCCAGAAGCGCGCCCTCTACTTTGAGCGTGGCGCCAAGGAAGTCTGGATCTGCAAGGAAGACAATACGGTGGAGTTTTTCGCTTCGGAAGGGCCTGTCTCAGCCTCCGTGCTCGTTCCGGAATTCCCCAATTCCATCTGAAGTCTGTTCTCGCGCGGGAGACTGGCTGAGATCAACCGCGCAATCGAGAATCCCCCCCCCGCTCCGAGGCAAATGGGTGTTTCATTCCCGCCACGGCTTTCTATCATCCGAACCCATGAATCGATTTTGTCTCCTGTTCCTGCTCTTTTGTCTGCCCCTCGTTTCCAGATCGGCGGACCGCCCAAACGTCCTGTTCATCGCCATCGATGACCTGAATCACTGGGTCACCCACCTGGGCCGAAATCCCCAAGCTCAAACGCCCAACATCGATCGGTTGGCGAAGATGGGAACGACATTTCGAAACGCCTATTGCGCGGTGCCGGCCTGCGAGCCTTCGCGTTGCGCGATCATGGGTGGACGGCGCCCCTGGACGACCGGTTGCTACAAGAACGGACACAAGTGGAAGCGGTATCAGCCCGCAGGTGATGGGCTGAGTGCGCAGTTTCTCGATGCGGGTTATCGCGTATACGGAGCGGGGAAGATTTATCATTCCATGGCGTATCACGAATCGGAGTGGACGGACTACATGTCCCGTGAAGGTCTCAACTCGAATGGGCCGGGGGTGGAGAAGAATGATGGCTACCACAACGACAAGGTGCATCCCAATTTGAAAGACGAGGACCTGATGGACTGGCACACGACGGATTATTGTATCAAGCGATTGCAGGAAAAATCGGACAAGCCCTTCTTCATCGCCTGCGGACTTTTCAAACCGCATCTGCCCTTCGTCGTTCCGCGCAAGTATTACGACGCCTTCCCGATCGAATCGATCCAGCTCCCCCCGCACATCGAGAACGACCTTGCGGATATCCCGCCCGCTGGTGTGAAGATGGCCAATCCGAACGGGGACCATGCGAAGTTTCTCAAGAGCGGTCGTTGGAAGGCCGCCATTCAATCCTATCTCGCGACCTGCGCCTACACGGACATGAACGTTGGCCGCCTGCTCGACGCAGTAGAGCAAAGCCCGCAAAAGGACAACACGATCATCGTGCTCTGGAGCGATCACGGTTGGTCGTTCGGCGAGAAGGAGCACTGGCGCAAGTTCGCCGTCTGGGAGGAACCGACTCGCGTACCATTCATCTGGGTGGCCCCGGGCACGACGATGGCGGGGAGCAGTTCCACAAGGCCGGTCGATTTGATGAGCGTATACCCGACGCTTTGCGCGCTCACAGGCATCGACAAACCGAAACATGTCGTCGGCCACAACATCATCCCCCTGCTGAAGAATCCGAAGGCCGGGTGGAAGTTCCCCGCCATCACGACGCATGGGCGTGGCAATCATGCTGTGCGGACGGAAACGCATCGCTACATCCGCTACGCCAATGGTGATGAGGAACTCTATGACGAGCGCGAGGATCCCTACGAGTGGAAAAACCTCGCGAGGCTGGACGGATCAATCGACTTGAAAAAGCGTCTGGTGAAGTGGCTTCCGAAAAAGGAAAAGCCGCAACGCAAGATCCACAAGACGAAGAAGTAGGCCGAGCAGTTCGGCGGAAACTGAACCTCGGGCTTCTCCCGAAGAATCCTCGCTACTTCTTCAAGAGCGGCTTCAAGTAACGCCCCGTGTGACTCCCGCGAGCCTTGGCGATTTTCTCCGGCGTTCCTTCTGCGACGATCTTGCCTCCACCCGCACCGGCTTCCGGGCCCAGGTCGATGATCCAGTCGGCACACTTGGTCAGATCGAGGTTGTGTTCGATCACCACCACCGTATGCCCGGCGTCCACCAGTCGTTGAAACGCGAGATGCAACACGCGCACGTCGTCAAAGTGCAGCCCGGTCGTGGGTTCATCAAAGAGGAAGAGAATTCCGTCACCTTCCCGGCCAACCACTTCCGCGAGGTGGCTGACCAGCTTGAGCCGCTGGCATTCACCACCTGAAAGCGTGTTGATCGGCTGCCCGAGTCGCAGGTAGCCAAGCCCCACTTCCTGAAGCAGCTGCAGCTTCGGCTGCGCTTTTCCGGCGAAGCGGGAATCGTCAAATTGTCCGAGAAACTCAACGCACTCATCAATCGTCGCAGCGAGCACATCAGCGACGCTCCACTGTTGTTCGCCAATCTTTACTTCAAGAATATGCGATTGATAACGGCAGCCGTCGCAGGCGGGACACTTCACAAACACGTCGCTGAGAAACTGCATTTCGATCTTCTCAAAGCCGGCCCCACGGCATCGCTCACATTGGCCGCGGGTGGAATTGAAACTGAACGAACTGCCCTTCATTCCACGTTCCTTCGCCAGCTCGGATCGCGCAAATACCTCTCGAATGTCCTCGAACGCGCCGATGTAAACAGCCGGATTGGAACGGGGAGTTTTTCCAAGCGTGGATTGATCGACCAAGACCACCCGGCTCAATCCATCACAGCCTTCGACGTGAGATCCGACGGTTCCGCCATCGGCTTCCGTATCCGCATCTGCTTCCATACGATCGGAGGCCTTTTTGCCTTCCTCCTCGCCACCAAGCACGGCGCGCAAGGCCGGGAGCAGCTCTTCGCGAACAAGCGTTGTCTTCCCCGAACCACTCACGCCCGTGATGCAAATGAAGCGTTCCAGCGGCAGTTTGACCGTCAGGTTCTGGAGGTTGTTCTTGTCGGCGCCGACGAGCTTGAGCCACCTCCCGGCGCGAGGGCGTCTCTTCGGAATTTCAATCCTCGTCTTCCCCGCGAGATATTTTCCGGTCAACGATTTCGACGATTTAAGAATTCGCGAATAATGTCCTTGAAAGACCAGGTCGCCACCGCTCTCTCCGTGCCCCGGCCCAAGGTCCACGATTTCGTCCGCAGCACGCATCATCTCCGCTTCGTGTTCGACAACGACCACCGTGTTGCCCAGATCACGCAACTCTTTGACCACCGTGATCAGGCGTTCTGTGTCGCGCGGATGCAACCCCACGCTTGGTTCGTCCAAAACGTAGAGCGTGTTGACCAGGCGGGTCCCGATGCATGATGTCAGGCTGACCCGTTCGGTCTCGCCTCCGGATAGGGTTCGCATCGGACGATTGAGCGTCAGGTAACCCAGACCGACCTCGTTGAGGAAACCGATTCGCGAAGCTGCCTCAGTGAGTGCCAGGGCCATCGGATCATTCTTCTTCAAGCCCTTCATTCGTGAGCGAATCTTGCGAAGCATGTCACCCGCGTCCGCGATCGTGAGATCGTAAAAATCCGCCAGTGAGATGCGCTCTATCGGCAATTGAAACGCGAGTGCTTCCGGTTGCAGTCGTTTGCCACGGCAAATCGGACAGACCGAATAGGCACGATAGCGCGAGAGCAGTACACGCACGTGCATTTTGTAGGATTTGCTCTCCAGCCAGCGGAAGTAGCCCTTCACACCGTACCATGCGCGTGGCCATTCGTGCTCATCGTCGATGCCATAGTCCGGATCGCCCTCGATCACCCACCGCTGGGTGGATTCTGAAAGGTCTTTGAAGGGCGTGGTCATTGATATGCCGGCCGTCTTGCAAAACTTTTTCAGATCCGACTGGCATTCCGCGCTGAATCCGCTGCGCCACGGTTTCACAGCTCCGCCGGCAAGCGCGAGCGTTCGATCGGGAATGGCCAGTTCATAGTCTATCGTGATAATGCGGCCGAAACCCTTGCATTCCGGACAGGCTCCGAACGGGTGATTGAATGAGAAGAGCGAACCGGTCGGCTCGCGGTAATCGATGTCGCAGCTCGCGCAGTGATGGCGATTGGAAAACAATCTCACTTCCGGTCTTCCGCCGGTGTCTGATTCGAGCAGGACAACCAGATGTCCTTTCCCAAAGTGATAAGCCTGATCGCAGGCCTCGACGAAACGCGAGCGGTTGTGGGTGCTGATTCCGACCCGATCCTGAACCACTGTCAGACATTTCGTTCCCTTTTTCAGTTGGGCCTCAGCTTCCTCAATTCGCACCGGCGCTCCGCCGATCAACAGCCTCTGATACCCC
>CEUN01158336.1_pt1 | contig 19368 bp, 18 predicted proteins | sample 361501 | NCBI WGS metagenome assembly CEUN01 (sample SAMEA2622801, study PRJEB7988) | marine metagenome | biome: marine biome (ENVO:00000447); feature: marine epipelagic mixed layer (ENVO:xxxxxxxxx); material: "saline water (ENVO:00002010), including plankton (ENVO:xxxxxxxx)" | depth 120 m | reverse complement strand
CCGCCATAGGGTGAGGCGGCGCTTCAAGCGCCGGCGATCAAGAATTGCGTCGGCATCGAGAGACATTGCATTACCTCTCGTTCGGTCGGCCGGCCTTACGCGTTAGCAGACCCAAGTGCCAAGCCCCGAGGAGAAGACCGCTATTTCTTGGAGTCGGGTTCTTCCTCTGACTCGGTGTCGGACTCTTCAGAGTCGGAAGGCTCGGTTTCAGCCTCGGCCTCTTCTGGCGCGACGGCCGCCTCCTCAGCCTCCGGCTCGGCATCTTCCACTGCAGATTCTTCCTCAGAAGCGGCCGTTGCGCTCGATTCTTCTGTGTCGGTTTCGCTCTGCGCTGCTTCGGCTTCACGAGCGCGGCTAATTGCCGCTCCCAGGATATCTCCCAAACTCGCACCGGAATCCGAGGATCCGTACTGCGCCATCGCTTCACGCTCGTCCGCAATTTCCAGAGCCTTGATCGATAGCGTGACGCGCCGGGAATCCCGGTCGATACTCATGATGGTCGCGTCGACCTTGTCTCCGACGGCGAAGCGCTCGGGACGCTGTTCGGAACGGTCACGAGAAAGATCAGCCTTGCGGATGAAGCCCTGCAGGTTGTCCTCGAAACTGACTTCGATGCCGCCCGTGGCGATCTCAGCCACCGTACAGGTTACGGTGTCGCCCTTCTTGAACTTGTCGATGCCAGTGAAGGGGTCCTGCGATAGCTGCTTAACGCCGAGGCTTACCCGTTCCTTTTCGATATCAATGCTCAGCACCTTGGCACGAACGATATCGCCTTTGTTGTACTGGCCAATCACCTCTTCGCCGGCCCGATCCCAGTCGAGGTCGGAGAGGTGCACCATGCCGTCGATGTCGCCGGTCAAGCCGATGAATATTCCAAACTCGGTGATGCTTTTGACTTCGCCCTCGACTTCGCTTCCTTCGGGATGAAGTGCGTGGAACTCGTCCCAGGGGTTCTCGGTGCACTGCTTGATGCCCAGGCTGATCCGGCGCTTCACAGGATCGACATCGAGAACCATGACCTCGACTTCCTGGCTTGTGGAAACGATCTTGCCAGGATGGACATTCTTCTTGGTCCAGCTCATCTCCGATACGTGGACCAATCCCTCGACGCCCGGCTCCAACTCCACGAACGCGCCATAATCGGTGATATTGGTCACGCGGCCCTTGAGTTTCATGTTGACGGGATATTTCCCCTCGACACCATCCCACGGATCCGCTTCCAGCTGCTTCATGCCGAGGCTGATGCGCTGAGTCTCGGGATTCAGTCGAACAACCTGCACCTTCACGGTTTGGCCGATCTGTACGGCCTCACTTGGATGATTGATGCGTCGCCATGCCATGTCGGTGACGTGGAGAAGTCCGTCTACACCTCCGAGGTCGACAAAGGCACCGTAGTCGGTGATGTTCTTGACGACTCCATCAAGCACTTGGCCCTCGTGGATGTTGGCGATCAGCTCCTGGCGCTCGGCGGCGCGAGCCTCCTCCAGGACGGCTCGGCGGGAAACGACGATATTGCCGCGTCGCCGGTCCATCTTGAGAATTTGAAATGGTTGCGGTTGTCCCATCAGGGGTGCGATGTCCCTCACGGGTCGAACGTCCACCTGGCTCCCAGGCAGGAAGGCGACGGCGCCCGAAAGGTCGACCGTAAATCCACCTTTCACCCTGCCGAATATGACGCCGCTGACGTGCTCATCCTTGGCAAACGCGTCTTCGAGTTTCTCCCAGGCCTCTTCGCGCCGGGCTTTCTCGCGGCTTAGCACTGTTTCGCCGTTGAGATTCTCCATACGCTCGAGATATACCTCGACGGTGTCGCCTATTCCGACTTCGGCTGGCTGACCTTGAACAGAGAATTCCTTGAGGGGGACCCGACCTTCGGACTTCAGCCCAACATCGACGACCGCCATATCATTCTCGATAGCGATGATTGTGCCGACGACAACCGTTCCGACCAGGTCGTCTCTATTACCGAAAGATTCTTCGAGAAGTGCGGCGAAGTTCTCTTTATTGTCGGCGGTGGTCCCGCCAGTCTCGCCTGCCGTGTCCGTCATTCCGTCTCCTGTTGTGCGATCCCATCAACGCACGAATGATATTGCATAGCGGAGCCACCCCGCCGCGCTGCCGGCATTCGCCAAGGGCGATGTTTTTACAGGCATTTTCACGGCTGGCGTAGGCGCTAAGCACAAAGCTCAGTTGCTTGACCCTGAAATATAGACCTTCAGAGCTGCAAAGGCTGCGTCTATAGACAAATTCGTCGTGTCTAGCAAGTACGCGTCCTCGGCAGGTTTAAGAGGTGACGCGCCGCGATTGGTGTCTCGTGCGTCCCGCTCGCGTGTCATCGCCAACACCTCTTGCTCGGTAACCGTATCGCCCTTGTCGCGCAATTCGAGGAAGCGACGATGCGCGCGCGCCTCTGGCGACGCCGTAACGTAGACTTTGAAGTCGGAATCGGGACACACCACGGTACCGATGTCTCGGCCATCCAACACGGCGCCCTTGGCGCCGCCGGGAGGCGTTTGGGCGAAGCTGCGCTGAAAGCCGACGAGCGCCTGACGGACTTCGGGAATCGCGGCGACCTTGGATGCAGCCAGACCGACGACCTCGGTCTTCAGCTCAGAATTAGTCAGTTCATTCGGATTCAGTGATTTCGCAGCCTTTTCTGCGGCCTCCCGGTCCGCTGGATCATCGCCGTTCCGCAGCATCTTCAATCCTACAGCGCGGTAGAGTGAGCCTGTATCCAGCCAAGCCAGGCGGAAGTGTTCTGCCACCAACCTGGAGAGCGTCCCTTTGCCGGAGGCGGCAGGGCCATCAATCGCGATGATCATTCGGTGGCCACGGCGGAGGTGTGAATCTCAGCGCCGAGTTCATTCATGATTTCAACGAACTCAGGGAAACTTGTATCGATAGTCTGGGCATCGCTCACCGTGATCGGATTCTCCGCGGCCATGCCCAGCAAGAGAAACGACATGGCAATTCTATGGTCGAGATCACTCGAGATGTCTGCGCCTCCGGCGATCGAACCCCCTGAACCGCGAACGGTGAATCCGTCATCAAATTCTTCGACGGTTACACCACAGCGCTGCAGTCCCACCACCATGGCCGAGATGCGATCACTCTCCTTCACTCTCAGTTCACGCACGCCACGCATGACGGTGGTCCCTTGAGCCACTGACGCTAATGCACCCAGGACCGGGTATTCATCAATCATGGTCGGAGCGCGTTCAGGCGGAACTTCAATGCCTGACAGGCCGACATGCCGAATGCAGACGTCCGCCACGGGCTCACCGCACTCGGTGCGATTGCGCGACAGTTGAACCTCTGCGCCCATGTCCCGCACCGTGTCGAGAAACCCGGTGCGCAGGGGGTTGATGTTCACGTTTTCGACCGTGATGTCCGATTCGGGAATCATCAGGGCAGCCGCCAGGAGGAATGCTGCCGAGGACGGATCCCCGGGCACGGAGATGGGTCGGCCCGTCAATTCGGGTTGTCCCTCAATCGTTATCTTTCTGCCGCCATTCGCCGCGTCATCAATCGAGACAGTCGCGTCGAAGTAAGAAAGCATCCTCTCGGTGTGATCACGGGTCGGTGCGGGCTCGATCACCGTAGTTCGCCCCGTCGTGTTCAGCGCGGCCAGGAGAACGGCCGACTTTACCTGAGCGGATGCGACCGGAAGCTCATAGTCGATCGGTACAGGTGTTGCAGCACCTCGCACCATCAACGGCAAGAGGCCATCGTCTCTGGTAGATATTTCGGCTCCCATACGCTCCAGCGGGACGACGACGCGTTTCATCGGCCTCATCGAGAGGGACGCATCTCCCGTAAAGTGCGTGACGATATCCTGGGTGGCGACAGCACCCATGAGCAGCCGTGCACCCGTCCCGGAGTTTCCGAGATCGAGCACGGAGGAAGGTTCGTGGAATCCTCCGACGCCACAGCCAAAGACGGTGCGCGAGGTCGGGCTGTCCGCCAGGATCTCTGTCCCGAGCTGACGCAATGCTGCCTCCGTCGCGGCCACGTCTTCTCCTCGGGAGATGCCGGTGATCTCCGTCTTGCCGATGGCAAGCGCCCCGAGTATCAGGGCGCGATGGGAGATCGATTTGTCACCGGAGACCCGGGTTGTACCGGTAAGAGATCGGGCGCGATGGGAAGCGAGCGCTTTCAATTTTGGCCTGCACAAGAATGAAGTGATGGCAATCCGGCTACGGAGTGGTGCCTCACGAACCCGGGAGGGATGTTTGCAGTTGCTGCAAGAATTTTCCCTGGACGATTCGCAGCCACCCGGCAATCCACAAAACTTTTGACAGGTTGGCTCGTTCGTGGCAATTGGGACACCCCCAATTTCGAAGACCCTCTGAATTTTTTGAAGTGACCAGGAGTTATCCGCGTGTCCAAACCTGAATGGGGTGAAAAGCGGGAATGCTCAGAATGTGGGGCTCGCTTTTACGATCTCAAGCGTGACCCAATCGTCTGCCCGAAGTGCGATACGCAATTCGTGGTCGTCGTTGAGAAGGCTCCGCTGCCACCGCCCGAGGAAAAACCAGCTCCGGCCGCCTCACCGACACCGGCCGAAAGCGCCGATGAGTCGAAGGCGACAGAAGGAGATGATGAGGTTGGCGAACTCGCAGACATCGAAATTGAAGATGCCGATAACGCCGACGACGACGATCTGATCGAGGATTCGGTTGAACTCGATGAAGATGAAGACATGTCAGATGTACTCGACGGTGCGATCGACGAAACGAAGACTGCGGAGTAAACGAGCAGCGGGTAGCGGTGACGCACGCGAAATAGCACTCGGGGCCATAGCTCAGTTGGGAGAGCGCTTGAATGGCATTCAAGAGGTCGGGGGTTCGACTCCCCCTGGCTCCACCAAACAGTCGAGGGGTTAGGTCGGAACTGGCCTGACCCCTTTGCTTTTGGCTTGCCCAACGAATCGGGCCGGGCCGATTATCGCGAATGTCTGATTGGATGTAGTGGCGCTCCAGGCAATCCGCGCTGGGTCTGGAGCCGTAGAACGGAGGATACGCGCTTGAAGCGGCAGTCTCCAATTCCGGATCCTGTAGTGGCAGATATCCAATTACCTTCGCATTGCGACGTTGTTGTCGTCGGTGCCGGAATTGCCGGTGCTAGTACGGCGCTCGCGTTGGCGGATGCTGGACTGCGCACGGTGCTTTGCGAAAAGGGCATCGTGGCGGGTGAGCAATCCAGCCGGAACTGGGGCTGGGTTCGCAAAATGCACCGCGATCCACGCGAACTACCATTGATGCTGGAGTCGCTGAGGATCTGGGAGGGGTTTGAAAAGACCTTGGACGTGGACACCGGATTTCGTCGTTCGGGCATTGCCTACCTCTGCAGGACTGCTGCGGATGTGGAACGCTACGAGGACTGGCTTGAACAGGTGCGGGAATTTCAGGTCGATTCTCGTCTTGTTTCAAGGGCGGAGATCGACCACGTGTTGCCCGGGTGTCAGGGCGACTGGCAGGGCGCTTTCTATACCCCGACCGATGCCAGAGCGGAGCCTCAAAAGGCGACCCCCGCAATCGCCCGGGCGGCGCAACGCCTTGGCGCCAGTGTGGTGACCAATTGCGCCGTACGCGGGGTTGAGACGACCGGCGGACGTATATCCGGTGTCGTGACAGAGCGAGGGCACATCGCCTGCGACTCGGTGGTCGTCGCGGCGGGTGCCTGGTCCGGCCTTTTCTGCAGAAGTTTGGGGGTGCTCTTCCCGCAATTGCATGTCGTGTCTTCGGTCTTACGAACGGAAGCATTCGACGGCGGGCCGGAGACCGCTGCCTGGGGCCAGGATTTCGCCTATCGCAAGCGATTGGATGGGGGTTACAGCGTGGCCAACGGTGGTTGGAATGATGTGGATCTGGTGCCCGACAGTTTCAGGTTTGCGAGGCAATTCATGCCGGCGTTGAGGAACGAGTGGGGCAGCCTGAGATTTCGACTCGGTCAAGCGTTTATAGACCAGGCCCGTCAACCCAAGTCATGGGCATTGGATGAGATCAGCCCGTTCGAGCGGGTAAGGATTCTAGACCCGGCCCCCTCCCAGGAGGCCTTGGACTCCGCACGCAAGGCACTGTCCCGGACCTTCCCGATATTCGAGAACCGGATCGTCGAACAGGGATGGGCGGGAACCATTGATGCAACGCCCGATGCCGTACCGGTTATCTCGGAAGTAACATCGTTGAGCGGCCTGTTTCTGATCTCCGGATTTTCCGGTCATGGATTCGGTATCGGTCCCGGTGCCGGATATCTGATGTCGGACCTGGTCCGCGGTGAATCTCCCCGCATCGATCCAAAACCTTTCCGGTTTTCCAGGTTCAGCGACGGTTCGCCCTTGAGACCGATGTCGCGATCCGTCTGATCGAGAATTCGGGTAAGCCGCGGCAAATTCTAGTTCTGCGCGTTCGCCGCGCCATGGCCGTGTGGGGCAAACTCCCGGATCAAATGCGTCAGTGAGGCCGGGAGACGCGCATCAACGTGTAGCGGTCAGCCGTTTCGATCACCACATCGACGATCTTGCCGTCCCTGAGCACAGTCATGCCGACCCGCGTGCCCGCGTCACCGGCACCCCACACTTTTCGGTACATGTCTGCCAGGCCTTTGACGGGATGGTTGTCCACCCGAAGGATGACGTCGAGTTGCTCCAACCCGGCCCGCTCTGCTGGTCCGTTCGAGTAGAGCCCGGCGACGATCAGATGCCCCGAACTTTCCGTCGTGAACATGCCGAGCCAGGGCCGGGATTCTCGATTGGCGCGCCCCAGTGTCACGAGGTCGTGATAAACCGGATGTAAGAGGTCAATCGGCACGAACATATTTCCCGGTTCGTGCTCATCAGGTGTTCTGGTTTCCTGGACGAACAGCGACCCGATCCCCACCAGGCGGCCGTCCTTGTCGATCAGGGCCGTTCCCCCCCAGTTTGGGTGCGGTGGGCTGGTAAAGATCGCTTCGTCGAGCAGGTATTCCCAATATCCAGCGAACTCACGCTTCGCGACAACCTGGGCGGCGATCGCGCCGCCACCGTCCGCATGTCCTGCGACAACCACAGGGTCTCCGGGCATGACGGTGCCCGCCTCGCCGATCTCGACGGGCGCGACACCAAGGGGCGCGAGCGCTCGAATCAAGCCGAAACCCGTCTCGTAGTCGTACGCGACCGTCTCCCCCGGGATTTCCTCGCCGTGCGCCGTCTTCAAGGTGATCGCAGTGGCCTCACTGATGAGATATCCGATGGTTAGCACGAGACCGTGCTCGTCGATGATGACGCCATTGCCGGCGCGCTCAGTTCCCAGTGTCTGGGCCGTCATGGCGTCGGCCGGAATCTCCGCACTGAGTGATACCACCGCATCACTCACTGCATCGAGACTGAAGCCAAGATCTTCGGGATTGGGTCGCTCCAGCGTGCCCACCCCCAATTGAATATGGGCGATGCTATCCAGTCGATGCCCGTTGCTCCGGGTGATCTTTGCCATGTTTGTGAAAACTCCGGTTTCGGTAGGGCGGCCATGTTACCGCGCCGTCCATGTGTCGGCGAGACCGTAAACCTTTATGTGAGTCATGTGGTGCCTGTCCAAGGGAATTGGCAGCGGGACTACAAATTTTGACCTCTTCGGGGTTGGGCGTTGAAGTCAGGTGAGCGAAGGTATGCCTTCATAATTTCGTGACCCGAGGGAATTTATGATTCGGGGATTGAAATTGTTCGAATTGCCACCTAAATCACCAATCGCTCCGGTGTGGCACTCACGGACCACGAGTGCTAAAAGGGGCACCGCATTTCCAGGCGGCGCAAAAAACATACAGTTTCTTGGACGCGCGGGGAGGACTAAGAAGCGCCATGACGACAATGGTCGCCATCAAGAATTTGACCAAGAGGTTTGGTCACCTCTTGGCAGTTGACGACATCAGCCTTGAGGTCGCGCAAGGGGAAGTCCTTGGATTTCTGGGTCCCAACGGGTCCGGCAAATCAACGACCATGAAGATGGTCACGGGATTCCTTACGCCGACATCCGGGACGGCAGAGGTTTGTGGTGTCGATGTACTGGACGATCCCATACAGGCACAACGCCACATCGGCTACCTTCCCGAGGGCGCGCCTGCTTATGGTGATATGACACCGGAAGCGTATTTGGGGTTCATCGCTGATGTCCGCAGGCTGTCCGGAGAACTCCGTCGGTCGGCCATATCTCGGGCCGTGGAACTGACGCACTTGGACCGAGTGCTCTATCAGCCAATTGACACCTTGTCGAAGGGCTACAAACGGCGGGTCGGTTTGGCTCAGGCGCTTTTGCACGATCCGGACGTGCTGATATTGGACGAGCCAACCGACGGACTGGATCCCAACCAGAAGTTTGAAGTGCGGACCCTCATCCAGGAGATGTCGGGAGAAAAGGCGATTGTCATCTCGACTCATATTCTCGAGGAAGTAGAGGCGGTGTGCAGCCGGGCGGTGATCATTTCCGAGGGGCGAGTCGTTGCGGATGGAACGCCGGAGAATCTCGAAAACAGATCGCGCTACTACAATGCAGTATCGCTGATGTTGGCGTCTGATGACGTCGAAACCATCCGAGGCGCATTGAACGGATTGGCCGGTGTCGTAGATGTCGAGCAACGCGATGCCAAGGGCGGAGGCGTGGAACTTGTCGCGCTGGCAGATGGCGGCAGCGACATTCTGGGGGACGTGTCTCGTTTGGTACGCGAGAGCGGCTGGGCAGTTGACCAGATCAGGCTCGAACGCGGTCATCTTGATGAAGTGTTCCGAACCATCACGACCGGTGAATCATCTGAACAGACGGCAGGCGATCATGCATGACACTTGGATCATCTGCCGGCGCGAGTTCAGCGGCTATTTTGCGACACCGCTCGCCTACGTCTTCATCGTCATATTCCTGGCTTCCGTCGGTGCTTTCACATTTTTCTTCGGTAATTTCTTCGTACAAGGCCAGGCCAATCTGGATGCGTTCTTCCTGTTTCATCCGTGGCTCTACTTGTTCCTGATCCCCGCAATCGCCATGCGTCTATGGGCTGAAGAGCGGAAATCGGGTTCCATAGAATTGCTGCTGACACTGCCGATCACGACGCTGAGCGCGGTGGTCGGCAAGTTTCTCGCGGCGTGGTCGGTGGCGGGGGTCAGTCTGATATTGACGGCGCCTATCTGGATAACCGTCAACTACTTGGGGTCTCCCGACAATGGCGCCATCCTGGCCGGGTATCTGGGCAGTTTCTTCATGGCGGGAGGGTATCTCGCGATCGGCGCGTTCGTTTCCGCACTCACCCGGAATCAGGTGATTGCGTTCATCATTGCCGCGGCCATCTGCTTTGTGTTCACGGCAAGTGGGTTGGGCGTGGTCCTCGAGTTCTTCAGCGGCTGGGCGCCGCGAGCCCTATTGGACATGGTGGCCGGATTCAGTTTCCTTGAGCATTTCAAAGATATTGCGCGGGGCGTGATCGACATACGCGATGTCGTGTTTTTCCTCTCCATGATCGTGTTCTTCCTGTTCGCCAATGTTGTCGCTGTTGAATACAAGAAGGGCGGGTGAGCGCCATGTTTGGAGGAAGACAGATTGCGCGTGCCGGCGTCGTATCACTCACGGGTTTCGTGCTCGCGGCAATTCTATTCATCGCCACCAACGCCCTGTTTGACGGCTCTGTGCCCGGAGCCCGGATCGACCTGACAGAAGACCGGTTGTTCACGCTGTCGGAAGGTACGCATCAGGTTCTCGCCGGGATCGATGAGCCGATCGAACTCCACTTCTTTTATTCGGAACGTCTCGGACGAGAATTGCCTTTCTATGCGAGTTACAGCCGTCGCGTTCGAGATCTCTTGGCGGAAGTCGTGGCAGCCTCTGGCGGCAAGGTTATTCTCAACGAGTCCAATCCTCAGCCATTTTCAGATGAAGAGGACCGCGCCGTAGCTCTGGGCGTCCAAGGTATTCCAGTGGATCAGGGTGGGGAACTCGTCTATTTCGGGCTGGCCGGCGTGAATTCAGTGGATGATGTGGAACTCGTCCCGTTCTTCCAACCGGAACGCGAAAACCTCCTGGAATACGACCTGGCACAAATGTTCCATGCCTTGTCCAACCCGGAGCCAACCGTTGTCGGAGTGATGAGCTCGCTGCCAATCATGGGTGACATGCGGGCACATATGCAGGGCAGTGTTTCGATCCCGTGGGGAATAGCGGGGCAGTTGCGGACGTTTTTCGACGTCATCAATCTGCCAGAATCAATCGACGATTTACCCGAGCGCATCGACGTCATGATGGTGATCCATCCCCACACCCTGAGCGCCCGCGTTCAGTACGAACTCGAGCAATTCCTGTTCCGGGGCGGGCGGGCGATGCTGTTTCTCGACCCCAGGTCCGAGTCCGACAGCTCAATTGGCCCGAACGATATCTCCACATCGGCCAACAGCCTGAAGACGTTGTTCGATAAGTGGGGAATAGAAATCCCCGACGGCCAGTTGACGGGTGACCGGACGATGGCCTGGCGCGTCAATGCCGGCACCGCCCAACGCGTTGTGCCCGCCGACTATGTAGTCTGGCTGGCGGTGACTGGCGAGAATATGGATCAGGACGACCCGATAAGCAGTCAGCTTCCTCTGCTAAATATCGCGAGCGCCGGTTATCTCAAAAGCGCAGAGGACTCGCCGCTGACAATCGATCCTCTGATCACGTCGTCCCAGAATTCAGCTCCGGTCAGTGTCGAAGATGTCAAGGGCCTCAACCCGGATATCCTCGGTGTTCTCGAGAAATTCAAGCCGGACGAGAATTCATACGTTATCGCCGCGCGAGTCACGGGTGATGTGGAGACCGCATTTCCGGACGGACCGCCGGACAGGGTGATCAAGAAGACCGAAGAGGAGCTGAAGGAGGAACCGGATCAGCCGCAACTGATGAAGTCAGGGGGTCCGATCAATCTCATCGTCGTCACAGATTCCGATCTTCTCGAAGACCGATTTTGGATTCGCAAGCAAAGCTTCTTCGGTCGCGACGTGGCGCAGCCGATCGCGAGCAACGCCAACTTCGTTATCAATGCCCTCAGCAATCTTGGCGGGAGCGATGAACTGATCGGCCTGCGATCGCGAGGTGTTTCACAACGCCCCTTCACGTTGGTCAACGACCTGCAGAAACAGGCCGAACTGCGCTTGCGCGATACCGAGCGTGAACTTCAGGATAAGTTGAAGGAGCTGGAGGACAAGATCGCCCAGCTCGAGGGCGTTGAGACCCAGACTGATGCGGCCACCGGTGAGATCAAGGTCGAGCTTTCATTGACCGCAGAGCAAACGGATGCTCTGGAAACCCTGCGTCGCGAGATGCTTTCCATTCGGAAGCAACTGCGTGACGTTCAGCGCGGCTTGCGGGAGGACGTGGAGAATCTCGAAACCTGGCTTCAGTTCGTGAACATCGGTCTGGTCCCGCTGATCGTTGCTGCGATCGCGATCATCCTTGGCACCGTTCAGGTTGCGCGCCGGCGGCGCAGCTACAGGGGCGGTTAGGAAAGGGATCGATATGCCAAGAAGCAACGGACTCGTCATCCTCGCCGGCGTGACAGCTGTCATCGTCATTGCCGCCGCGTGGTCTGTCAGCGAACGCTACAGCACAGTTGCGCTGGAACAGCAGGAGGGCGGAGTGGTATTCGCCGGCCTGCAGGAGAAGGTCGGCGATATATCAACTGTCGAGATCTCGCGCGCCGCCGGCAACTTCGTCCTTCAGCGTCAGGCGGATGGCTGGGCCAACTTGGGTGCGGGGGGATACCCCGCACGGCAGGCAAGGATCGAGAAGATGATCGGCGGCCTCGTGGGCCTCTCCTACTTCGAGCCGAAAACCGAGCGTTCCGGCCTTTATCCGAAGATCGGCGTCGAGGATGTCTCGGATGGTGCCAAATCAACGCGCCTGGCCGTCAAGGACGAGGTCGGAGCTGTTGTGGCGGATATCATTGTCGGGAACGCGAAGTCGGGTGTGGCCGGCCTGGATCGTGATGGCGTGTATGTCCGGCTGCCCGGTGAAGAACGGGCGTGGCTGGCGGAGGGCTCGCTCGACGTACGGTACGATGCCGTCGACTGGTCTGAGCGCCGCGTTGTTCATGTCAGGGCAAGCAAGGTCGGTGTCCTGAGCGTGTCGCATCCCGACGGTGAGGTTGTCGAAATTTACCGCAAGGGTGTCGACGACGCGGATTTGACGGTCAAAAATCTTCCCCAGAACGCAGAGGTCGAGCACCAGTATCAGATCGACTTCATGTCCAATCTCCTGGACGAGGTCTCGTTCCTCGACGCCAAACCGGCAGACCAAGTGAGTTTCGAAAAGGAAGGCGGATATACGGCGACTGTCATGTCGACCGATGGACTGGTTGTCATGTTGCGTACCGCGCAACCCGAGGAGGACGAATCCATCTGGGCGCAGTTCGACGCGGATGTGGCCAAGGAATTTGAGGCCACGGAAGATGCCGTGAAAGAGGCTGAACGGATCAAAACGGAACTTGAGGGCTGGGCTTTCCGGCTGCCTCGTTCCAAAACAGACCGACTGAAAATACGTCTCGACGAAATCATCAAGTCAACGGATTCATCCGATCGTAAAGAAGGCTGACCGCCCTTTCGCTGTACCCACCCTTCCTTGCGACTCCAGCAGCGTCCACACGATTACTCGCTAGTCTTCGCCACTGTCCAGTGGCGGTGGTGTGTTCCCCGTTGCCTGAACGGGACCTCGGTCCGAGAACAGCCCGACAATACTTTGTCCGTCCACATTCGCGATGGGCGGGCGGAAGGAACCGAGTTCATCGCGAAGCACGACGGCGGCGAGAGCTGCATCATCCGTCGTCAGGTCGCGGTCGATGAGATCTCGCACGGCCGCATCTAAAAGCGTTTCAATCAATCGATTGGCATTGTCAATCTCAGGCGTGATTGTATCGGCCGCTTCCTGCAACACGGCTTCCCGTTGGTCCAAGGTCTCGATGGCACGGAATATGGCATCTTCCGCTTCCGCACCACGCGTGGCATCCAGTTCGAAGAGCTCGTCATTGAACTTGACTTCTACGGCTGCCGCATTGGCTGGCAGTCCAAGCTCGAATTCGCCGATTCCCACGGCGCGCCGAACCACCGTATCATCCGCGACAAAATTGATAGAGGCATCACCGTCGGCGGCGTCGACGCGCGCCCGGGCGACAAAGCGAGACCCGTCGAATCCAAGGCCCGAAGTGCTCAGGTCCTGCGCCTCGATTTGGAGCGTCCGACCCTCTTCCGCGGACTGCACCGTGACGTTGGACGATCCCGGCGCGATGAGATTGCGTCCCTGAACGCCCGCCGACTCGACAATCTTATCAACTTGGCCGATCAGTTCTCCGAAACGGTAAGAAATGCGCCTACGCTCTGCGATGGTCAGATTTCCATCCTGAGCACGCGAGGCGAGCTCTCTCAGATCCAGGAGGATGTTGCGAATCCGACTGGCGGCGTTGACCGCAGATGTGACTTGAACCTCTGCAGTTCCCAGAGAGTCTTTTACAAATCGAGCACCCGCGACATTGGCGAATTGTCGTTTGACGAGTTCGACAGCGGGTTCGTTCCGCCCTGAGGGCGGATCAACCCCGCCCAACGAATCGGCGCGAACCAATCCGCTGACAAAGTTTAGCTGTTGCAGACCCGATAAGCCTGCAGTGCCAACGCTGTCGACCATGCCCATCTCCCGGACCTCATTCCTGAGCCACGCGGACCCCTGGAATCGGTTCCTGCAAGTCGGGGCGTTGTTGCGACCCGATCAGCCGTCGGGAGACGTAAAAAAGCGTCCCAGCAGACTCACTGCGAACACCTTTCTAGCCTATCAAATGCAGCATTCTACTTGCAAATACGCGAAGTATAGGATGTTTGGTCGGCCTTGACCAGTATTTGCGCGCTAACCCAAGGAATGAGCCAAAAAATGGTTAACGAATACTTAGATTCCGCTTGCAATTCATAGTGCCATGAGTCACATAACGCGACCCTTGCGGGCAGATATCGCGGAGGTTTAAACCGCCACTCGGGCGGGGAGGACTCGAATGAATTCCCAAGCATTGTTGGCCGACGTGTCGGCGACTCAGGATCCGGAAGACGGATACAATTTTTATGTCGAGAAAGACGGTTTGCGGTACGCCGGAACGCATCTGCTGATCGATTTGAATGGTGCCAGCCGTTTGAACGAACTCGAGACGGTTGAAGACGCCCTTCGACGCGCCGTCTCGGCAACAGGCGCCACACTGCTCGACATCAATTTGCATCACTTTACCCCGCAAGGCGGCATATCCGGTGTCGCGATCCTCGCCGAGTCGCACATGAGCATTCATACCTGGCCCGAGACGCAATTCGCGGCAGTCGACCTGTTTCTTTGCGGCCGTTGTGATGCCTACCAGGCGATTCCCATTCTCAAGGAGGTGTTTCAGCCCGATCGCGTCCAGGTAACCGAGCACAAGCGAGGCCTGGTGATTTGACGGAGTGGTTTCACGAAACCCTATATCCGTCAGTCAGGCAATCCTTGCGCATCGACAGGATCATTCATCAGTCCAAGACTGAGTTTCAGGATGTTCTTATATTCGAGAATGAGTTTCTCGGACGCGTACTGGTGCTCGACGATGTCGTTCAGACCACCGAAGCAGACGAGTTTTACTACCATGAGATGTTAAGTCACGTGCCGATCGTCGGTCACGGCGCCGTTCGCTCTGTACTTATCGTTGGTGGTGGCGACGGAGGCATGCTCGAAGAAGTTCTGAAACATCCGGTGGACAAGGTCGTCCTTGTTGATATCGATGGCGAGGTTGTCAACATTTGTCGCCAGCATTTGCCGTCTGTATGTGGGAATGCATTCAGCGATCCGCGTTCTGAGCTTGTCATCGGGGATGGCAAGGAATTCGTCGCGTCGACTGAACTGCGGTTCGACCTCATCATAGTAGATTCGACCGATCCGATCGGGCCAGGTGAAGCGTTATTCAGGCGGCCATTCTACCAAGCGTGTCATGACATCTTGAATGTGGGCGGAGCGATTGCCACTCAGAACGGAGTTCCGTTTTTTCAGGCAGAGGAAGTCACTCAGACGCACCGCCATCTCAGAAGCATATTTACGCATTCCGGGTTTTTTGCGTCTCCAGTTCCAATGTACGTCGGTGGGCATATGGCATTTGGGTGGGCGAGTGATCATACGAATTTGTCTGGTATTGACGAGGCAACAATTCGGTCGCGGCTTCAGTCGCGTTCGCTGGAAACGCGCTATTACAATAGTAGCGTGCACGTCGCCTCTTTCGCGCTGCCAACGTGTGTGCAGGATCTGTTGGCTTGATCGATGCGCAGGGCACGGATGGAGAAATTCTCTATATTTTGGAATGACTTAAATACATCTTGAACCAAGGCGATTAGGTCCTACATATACCTTGGCGGTGCCGGAAGGGCCGCTACGGCGTGGGAAGGTGCCACAATTGGACCGACCCGCGGCAGATTGACGCAACGCTCGCTCATACTGAGGAGACCGTCACATGGGCCGCATGTCTCTATTCAACAGTCCCCTCCTGCTTGGATTCGAACACTTCGAACGTACCTTGGACCGTGCCAACCGGGCCGCAAGTGATGGATATCCTCCGTACAACATCGAAAAAGTGGCGGAGGACGCGCTCCGAATCACTTTGGCAGTGGCAGGGTTTGCTCGCGACGATCTCAGTATCGTCCTGGAGGAAAATCAGCTCGTAATTCGTGGCCGGCAGGCGAAGGACGATGACCGGGTCTACGTCCACCGTGGCATCGCAGCGCGTCAGTTTCAACGCGCATTTGTGCTGGCGGATGGGATTGAAGTCGAAGGCGCAGAACTGGAGAACGGACTGTTGCATGTCGATTTGGTACGGCCGCAACCAGCCACTGTGGCGCGCAGTATCGAGATCAAGTCGGCGACGGATATTCCGGACGGTTCGTCGGGCTCAGGTATCGCGGTAGACGTGACGGGCGAAACAGAGTCGTCGGCTTCCATGACTGACGAGTCCGTGGACTAGAGGCTGTTTGGTAGAAAGGTGAGATCATCATGAACACGCATAATTCGAACCTCACACCCCATGCGATTGCCGCGGCATTCGAGACTCCATATGTCGCGTACATCAAACAGGTCCATGTCGAGGGACAGGACGCCTATGCAATTTTTGCATCGGATGGGACCGAGCTGGCTGTGGTTGATGACCGCGACGTCGCTTTTGCCGCAGCGCTTCAGCACGAGTATCTGCCGGTGAGCGTCCACTGATCGCTGCATGTCGCCACGACACCTTGCGTGGTTTCGCAATCATCCATTTATTCTGAAGGTCGCTCATGAAGGACCGGCGACCAAGTTCAAGGCCTGAAGGCCTGCCGTTATGCTGCGTGGGGCGCCGTTGATCCACAGATGAGTTCGAGAATGGCTTCTCGATCTTCTGAGCCCCGAATTTTCTCGCAAATCGAGTTGTCTCTGAGCAGCCGGGACATCCAGGCCAGCGCCTTCAAATGATCTGCGCCCGCAGACTCGGGCGCAAGCAAAACGAAGATGAGGTCCACCGGCTGGTCGTCGATGGCATCAAAGTCGACGGGCGTGTCCAGCCTGGCGAACATACCGCATAGCTGCTTCACGTCTTCGAGTTTGCCGTGAGGGATTGCGATGCCGTTACCCACCCCTGTCGTGCCAAGACGTTCGCGCTCCAGGAGCACTTCGAAGATCGTTCTCTCTTCGACGCCGGTCAGCTCAGCGGCGAATCCTGATAGTTCCTGCAGCGCCTGCTTCTTGCTCTCCGCCTTCATCTGAGGAATGACGGCCTCCAGCGTTAGTAACTCAGCAAATTCCATTCAGTAACACTCCCATGGGAGTCTCAATCTGTTAGACGGGATTCTTGGGATCGATCCAGCCGATGTTGCGGTCTTCACGGAGATAGACAACGCTCAAACCACCGTGGGCGCGGTTCTGGAACATCAGAACCGGGGCATTTGCAAGATCCAGCCGCATCACAGCTTCGCTGACAGTGACAGTTGGAACATTGGTCGTCGATTTCGCGACGATTATCGGTTGCGAATCTTCCGCCGGTTCCTGAACCTCATCCTCCGGCGACAACACGTAGCTTGGCACTTCAATATTCTCGATGGGGGCCGACTTGTGATGATTCCTCAGGCGCCGCTTGTACCGACGTAGTCTCTTCTCTACCCGCTCCGCGGCAGCATCGAAACCCGCATAGGTGTCATGCGCGGACGCGTGAGACTTCACATAGATTCCTGCACCGACGTGAACTGAGCAATCCACGCGGTTAATCGGGCTTTCACGCGAAAAGACGACCTGGGCGTCTATTGGATCACCGAAGTACTTTTCGGTGCCCGCGGTGATTCGATCTTTGACATGGTCTCTGAGGGAGTCGCCGACGTCGACTTGTTTCCGGGTAACGGTGATGTGCATGAGTAACTCATCTGGTCCGCGTTTCGGAATTTCCATCTCCGAACTCACGGAAAAATTCAGCCCCGCGAACAGGGCGGCGGGACATTAGGGTCAGGGATTACTCCCTGTCAACCTTGGGCCAGTCGCTCGCGAAATGGCTCGTTACCCAGCCGCCCGTTTTTGGCGCCGACGCTCCACCGAAGACGGTATTCGCATGGCCTCCCGATACTTTGCCACCGTGCGTCGGGCAATGTCGATGCCGGACGAATTCAGGATGTCCACAATTTTGTCATCTGACAGGACGCTATCGATTTTCTCGTTGTCGATAAGCTCCCGGATCCGGTGCCGTACGGACTCTGCCGAATGGGCTTCGCCACCTGATGACGAAGAAAGCGCCGACGTAAAGAAATACTTCATCGGGAAGATGCCACGCGGCGTACTGATGTACTTGTTGGCGGTAACCCGGCTAACGGTGCTTTCGTGCATCTCGATGGCAGAGGCGATATCGCGGAGGTTGAGAGGGCGGAGATATTCGATGCCGAATACAAGGAATGTATCCTGCTGACGGACGAGCTCTGTCGCCACTCGCAGAATCGTATTGGCGCGTTGATCGAGAGATTTGACCAGCCAGTTGGCTGAATTCAGACGCTCTGAAAGATACTCCTTCTCTTTCTGGCTCTTGGCTTGATCATTTATCTCAGCGTAATAGCGCGTGTTGACGAGGACGTTTGGCAGAGTGTCGTTGTTGAGTTCGATCTGCCACCCGCCACCCGGGTTCGGACGAACAAACACATCTGGCACGACAGGCTGAACAACTTCACTGCCAAACAACAGCCCGGGCTTCGGATTGAGCGCCCGGATCTCTGAAGCCATCTCCATTATGTCTTCAGTGTCGACGCTGCAGAGTTTGGCGAGACCCGAATAATCATGTCGGGCGAGCAGATCCAGATTGTCCAGGAAACACTGCATCGCTGGGTCGAGGCGATCCAGTTCACGCAATTGCGCCGCGAGACACTCATTGAGATCCCGGGCCAGTACACCCGGCGGGTCGAACGTCTGGAGAACGCTCAGCGTTGCCTCGACGCGTTCACGGGAACACCCGACCATTTCGCCAATGCCGTCGAGGTCGCCGGCGATATACCCGGCCTCATCGACAGTATCGATGACATGCATGCCGATGATTCGATCGACGGGATCGTCGACATCCACGCCCAGTTGGTTGAGCAAGTGTTCTTTCAGCGAAATATCCCGGCTGAGCGTATGCTCGAGCCCGATGGCATCCTCGTCAAAGTCGTTGCGGCGGGAGGTGCTGCGGAGCGTGGCAAATTCGTTTTGTGGGCCAAGCTGCCTCGGAGCCGCGTCGGCTTCGAACACCTCCTCATAGTTCATGTCGAGCGGTGCATCGGACGTTTCGGCAAATATCTCCGCTTCCGAAAGCTGGGCTGCGTCAGGGACAACGGTGTCCTGGTCATCGAAAGTCTCGGGCGCGGTGTCTTCAGAGCTCTCGGAACCTCGATCCTGATCCATGCCGTCATTGTCGCCCCGCTGGGGGGTCTCAGGGTCCGCATGTTCCAGAAGTGGGTTCTGCTCTACTTCTTGCTCGACGTAAGCGACAAGTTCGAGGTTTGTAAGCTGGAGCAGTTTGATCGCTTGCTGCAACTGCGGCGTCATCACCAACGCATGGCTTTGCCGCATTTCCAGTTTTGGAGAAAGGGCCATGACTTACCCTACAAACTAAAACGATCCCCGAGATAGACGCGACGGACGTCTTCATGGGCGACGATGTCGGACGGTACGCCTTCGAGCAGAAGTTGACCCTCATGAAGAATATAAGCGCGATCAATGATGTCGAGGGTCTCGCGAACATTGTGGTCGGTGATCAACACCCCGATTCCGCGGTGTTTGAGATGCGACACCAGGTCTCGGATATCGCCGACGGCGATCGGATCGATTCCGGCCAACGGCTCGTCGAGCATCATAAAGCTTG
>CEUN01172760.1_pt1 | contig 19390 bp, 16 predicted proteins | sample 361501 | NCBI WGS metagenome assembly CEUN01 (sample SAMEA2622801, study PRJEB7988) | marine metagenome | biome: marine biome (ENVO:00000447); feature: marine epipelagic mixed layer (ENVO:xxxxxxxxx); material: "saline water (ENVO:00002010), including plankton (ENVO:xxxxxxxx)" | depth 120 m | reverse complement strand
TTTTGTCGCGAGGAAGCACCATGTTAACCACCAAGAAACTGGTACGCACGACGATTGCCGCAAGCGCGCTTACGCTTGTGTGTGCCACGTCGAATGCAGGCGAAGTACCGAAGAGACTTGTTTTTACTTCTTACGATTTTGGTAGCTCCGGGTTTGCGCAAGCATCCGGTATTGCGAATGCCATGAAACAAAAACATGGCACGCGTATCCGCATCATTCCGTCAGGTACGAGTATCGGCCGTATTCTGCCGTTGACGCAGCGTAAAGCACAGTACGCGTTCCTGGCGTCCGGCACGTTTTTCGGTTCGGAAGGCACCTATGATTTTGCTGATCAGCAATGGGGACCTCAGGACCTGCGTTGCGTGTTGGCACCACCGTCAGCCACCGGTCTGCTCACGCTTGGCAACTCGAAATATAAGAAGGCCACGGATCTTAAGGGTGCCAAGTTGGGTTACGTCAAAGGCAACCCGTCAGTAAACGTTAAGATGGACGGCATCGTTGCTTTCGCCGGCTTAAAAGAAGGCGAGTTCGAGCGCGTTTGGCATAGCGGCTATGCCATCATGAAGGACTCCCTCTTGACGGGCAAAATTGACTCATTCTTAGGGTCGCCAGTCTCCGGCTTTTCTCGCGAAGTTGAAGCGTCGCCAAACGGCATATCCTGGGTTGAGTTTGATCCGAACGACAAGCCGCGTTGGGACCGTATGCTGAAGATAGCGCCTATGTACGGTAGTTGGAGACTAACCAAAGGCGCCGGCGTGTCGGAAGAAAATCCACGCTACGTATTGTCCTTCCGCTACCCGATGATGGTGACCTACGCGGATCGCAGCGAAGAAGAGGTCTATACGATGGTTAAGGCCGTCTCCGATCTGTACGACAAGTACAAAGACGTGTCCTCTGCCGCCGTGACCTGGCGCATCAGCGATTCTGCCGTGCCACCGTGCGAAGCAGCTTTCCATCGGGGAGCGGTTAAGTTCTTCAAAGAGAAAGGCGTCTGGACTGATGAGTCTGAAGCGTGGAACCAGGCACGCCTCGCTCGTCACGCCGCCGTTATTGATGCGTGGGACGATGCGCTCGAGTCTTACAACGCCATGCGCGCCGCCGAGCGTGAGAAAGGCAACAAGATCAAGGCTGGCAAAGGCTGGACCGAATGGTGGACAAAAGCTCGTAAAGAGAAAGGTCTCGACTAGGGACTTATCCGCCTCCACTCAAGTGAGGTGGTCATTCCGGCCACCTCACTTTTCTCATGTGTGCGGTCCGCACACGTCAACTACCGGCTATGCCTGTTAGGTAAGGTGCCTCCATGTCTGGCGACAACCAAGAAACGACTGATGCAGAAGTAAGTAAATCGCTAGAGCGGTTTCAAGAACCCGGCGTCAACCGCATGTCCGGTGCCGTCTACTGGTTGACGATGGTCATGGGTTCCTTCGGGATATTTTTGGCCATCAACCAGACATTCAGACTCGATGCGTTTGGCACGATCATCATCGACAACTCGTACTACTACATCCTTATCGCGGTATTCCTGTCGCTCGCGTTCCTGATTCTGCCGGCGCGAAAAAAAGACGACTCACATGTGCCGTGGTACGACTGGATGCTATTTGTATTGACCCTCGCGTCGGCGCTGTATCTGGCTTATTACGGTAGCGACATCATCTCCAAGGGTTGGGATACCATCGCGCCAACCGGGCCGACAATCGCCGCGGCAATATTGTGTTTTGTTGCGTTGGAAGGCGTGCGCCGCGCGGGCGGCACCATTCTATTTTGTGTTTGTCTGGTGTTTTTCAGTTTTCCGCTATGGACCGAATCTGACTTCATCGCCGACAACATCGGCTTTCTCTGGGGTATAGGCAAGACGCCAATCGAGTTGGTACGCGCCTATGCCATGGGCTTTGAGAGCATCGTCGGCGTGCCGATGCGCGTCGCCGGTAATATCCTGATCGGTTTCCTCGTGTTTGGTTGCGCGTTGGTGGTAACGGGGGGCGGCGACTTTTTCATGAACTTCGCGGCCGCGCTGCTAGGTAAATCGCGTGGCGGTCCAGCCAAGGTTGCGATTCTCTCCAGCGGCTTCTTCGGCTCGTTAAGCGGAAGCGTGATCTCGAACGTTGTCACGACGGGGCAAATGACCATCCCAACCATGCGACGCGCCGGTTATCCACGCGTTTACGCGGCCGGCGTGGAGGCTTGTGCCTCAACCGGCGGAACGTTGATGCCACCGGTCATGGGCGCAGTTGCGTTCTTGATGGCGGAGTTCTTGAACATGCCGTACGCCGATATCGTCATCGCCGCGGCGGTGCCGTCGATCTTGTTCTACGTGGCATTATTGTTGCAGGTGGACTGTCACGCCGCGATCCACGGCTTGAAGGGCCAACCGGCCGAGGAGATTCCCGATCTCTGGAAAACGCTCAAAGACGGATGGTTCTACTTGTTTAGTTTGGCGTTGCTGGTTTACATGCTCGTGTTTATGCGCATCGAGCTTTACGCACCGTATTTCACGACGCTGGTGCTAATCGCCTGTGCCCTGCTGTTCCGCAAGAAGAACCGCTTCAATTTTAGTCAGTTCAAGGCGCTGATCCTTGAATCCACGAAGACTATCGCTAACATCGTGGCCATCTTGGCGGGTGTTGGGGTGATTGTCGGTTCGCTTGCGTTTACCGGCGTTGGTGGCGCGTTTTCGCGTGAGTTGGTGGGGTTGGCACAAGGCAGTTTGGTCTTATTGTTAGCGATGGGCGCTATCACGAGTTTCTTGCTTGGTATGGGCGTTACCGTGAGCGCTTGTTACATCTTCCTCGCCATCGTGATGGGGCCAGCGCTCATTGAGTTTGGCCTCGACCCGGTCGCCAGCCACTTGTTCATTCTGTATTGGGGCATGTTGTCGTACATCACGCCACCTGTGGCCTTGGCCGCCGTCGCTGCTTCGGTCATCGCGCGCACCGGCGCCATCGAGACCGGTCTCATGTCAATGCGGCTTGGATCAATCAAGTTCATCCTGCCGTTTATCATCATCTTCACCCCTGCCCTGATTATGCGTGGCGAGCCGCTTGACGTAATCATGACCGTGTCGGCTACCACCGTTGGCGTGCTATTCATGGCGATGGGATTCGAAGGGTGGATGTACAAGGTTGGCCAGATCGGTTGGGGGATGCGTATCTTTACGGTAGTGGTCTCGGCCGCGTTCCTGTATCCCGAACCGACCAGCTACGCGGCTGGCATTGTCCTTGCGCTGATCGCGTATGGCATCGGCATCACACGTGGCGGAGGCACGCCACCTGACTCGCAGGTGGCCCACTAAACTCGCGCAGTTTGGAGGGTCAAAGGAGGTTAAATTGGTTCGCTTGACAGACTTGCACCCTGAAGAGGGCGTCCGGCTTGGCAAGATCGCCGACGATCTGCCAAGAATCGAACCGGGGGCCTGGGTGACGCCCAAGCCGCTCGCGAGCGCAAAAGTAGCGCTCATTACGACGTCCGGAATTCATCGGCGCTCGGACCCGCCGTTCAAGCCTGGTATCCCGGAATACCGGCTGTTGCCCAAGGACGTCGATTTTGGCGACCTGGTGATGTCGCACCTGAGCGTCAACTTCGATCGCACGGCCTATCAAGAAGACCCCAATGTCATGATGCCGCTTGAGCGGCTGCACGAACTGCAAGCAGATGGTGTGATCGGTGAAGTGGCGGACTGGCATTACTCGTTCATGGGCGCCATACCAAGCCCGCTGTTACTGGAAGAGTCTGGTACCGAAGTTGGCGAGTTATTGCGCCGCGATGGCGTTGACGCCGCGGTTCTCATACCGGTCTGACCTGCTTGCACATCCGCCGTGGGCGGATTGGCAAATTTCATCGAACGCGCAGGTGTTGCGACAACCAGTATCAGTCTGATTCGCGAGCACTCGGAGGCCGTTGGTCCGCCGCGTGCCCTGTGGGTGCCGTTTCCGCTTGGCAGGCCACTAGGGGTGGCAGGTGACAATGCGTTTCAGCGACGAGTGTTACATGCTGCGCTCAACTTGTTAGAGACGGCTACTGCACCCCTAATCGAGGACTTTCCCGAGGAGGCTCCAAACACAGAAGAGCGCGAAGGATGGGTCTGCCCGGTCAGCTTCGCGCCGCCCCAGGCGCCAACGCTAGAACAGCGGCTGCGCATGGAGATTGCGCGGCTTAATCCTTGGGCAGAGGAGACGCGCCGTGCGCGCGGACGCACACTGATTGGCGCCAGCGGTGGCAGCATCGAAACGCTTGATGCGATCGCGGCGGTACTCGCCTACGTCGCTGATGGTGGCGATGTACATCAGTTACCGACAGCGGACGGCGATGGCCAACCAATAGATGTCGCGTGGTGGCACACGATGCCGTTCTTGTTACGCCACCTAGCCGAAGACCTGCGCATTCACTATCAGGAAGCGATCGCCGCGCAACCCGGCAGCGGCCAACCGACGCACAGAGAACTGACGCAGTGGATCTTCAGCCAAACAGTGCTGGGCGAAACGCTCACTAAAGTTGGCGAAACCATCACCGCAACGGGCGAACGCCGCTTGCTGACGCTACGCGGCTACATTATTCCCGAGGGCTTCGTCGCCGGCGACGAGAGCTTCGGTCGTCGACAACCGGGCGACCCACCGGGCTTTCAACGCGCGGTTGCGGGGAACCGCTATTTGCGTGGTGAGGGTGACTGAACGACCAGGCGCAACAATTCGACTCACGACCTTCAAGGTAAATACGGCATCGTCGGAGGGCCCAACTGCTCACGCAAGCGCGGCTGTGCGTCCTCGACGAACTCGCTTAAAACAGCCCGTGTTTCACGCGGGTCGATGATGTCCTGACCGGTGGCCTCGGCGGTTCTGAACGGCGAGGCGATGGCTTGCAGACGTGCTTCAATCTCCTGGCGCTTGGCTTCCGGATCGTCGGCGCTTTCAATCTCGCGGCGATAAGCGGCGCTTGCGCCGCCGGCAATATGCATGGAACCCCAGTTGGCGGATGGCCAGGCATAACGACGGAACAACCCATGAGGACGGTGATGGCACTGGCCGGCAACGCCGTAGAGCCTGCCTGTCACGATTGTGCACCAGGGCATCTGGCTTAAGCAGACCATCGACATTAATCGCGCTCCGGCGCGTTCGATGCCTTGTTTTTCAGATTCCAAGCCGACCTGGAAGCCTGGCTCGTCGGCTAGCGAGATGAGTGGTAGATGGAATGTCTCGGCGAGTTGCATGAGCCGCATGACCTTGGAGCCGGCTGCCACGTCGGTGGCGCCACCATAAATCATCGGGTTGTTTGCCATGATAGCGACGGGATAGCCGTTGATGCGGCCAAGGCCGGTCACACGGGCACGGCCGTACAACGCTGCTATCTCGAAGAAACTGTCCTTGTCGAGCACGTGCTTCAGCAGCTTGCGAACGTTGTAAGTCCTGCGCCGGTCGCGCGGCATAAACGACAATAATGCCTCGTCGGCCCGATGGGGATCATCGTCTGTTTCGACGCGCGGGGCCATTTCATGCACGCTGGACGGGAGGTAGCTCAACCAGCGCCGAACTTGCTCGAAGGCATCCTCTTCCGATTCTGCGAGGTTATCGATGCAGCCGCTTACACGGGTGTGAATCTGGTCGCCGCCCAATTCTTCTTTAGTGATGTCGTAGCCGAGCGCCGCTTTCACGACCGGTGGCCCGCCCGGAAAAATCTGCGAGATGTCTTTCACCATCACGCTGAAATGCGACATGGGTGCCTCGACGGCTGGCAGTCCCGCGACAGATCCCAGTACCGCGGCTGCCACTGGCACGGTTTGCAGCATCTGCACGTCATACACCCCCCACGCGTTACCATCCGGCAGATAGGTGCGCCCGAGTGTCTCGAAGCCGCGCACGCTACCGCCGGCGGCGTCCAACAGACGCACAAACGGCAGCCGCCACTCGATGGCCCGTTGCGTGGCCCCCATCTCCTGCCCAATGCCACCCCGCACCGAGCCACCGGCGGAACCGCCACGCACCGTGAAGTCGCCGGCGACGACTACGGCTTTGCGCCCGTCGACGCGGAACGTGCCTTCTACCGACGGCTTGGGTATGAACGATGTCAATGACTCACCCTCGTAGTGAGCCTGGCCAACGAGGCTGCGGAACTCTTTGAAGCTCCCCTCGTCAGCCATAGCTGCGATACGCTCGCGCGCCGTTAGCTTGCCCCGGGCGTGATGGCGGGCAATGTTCTCTTCGCCGCCCATGCGGGCGGCGAGTTGGCGGCGCTGCTCCAGTTCTGCAACCTCTTTCTCCCAGCTCATCGTGTCGGCGCCTCCAGTCGGGTGTATTTGTGCTCATCGCTACGTATATAGATATGATATGGAGCGGCTCGTGCCAAGCAATAGCAAACTGACGGGTATCGCATCAACGGAGAACGCAATGACGGACCGCGACGCGCAGGGCGCACTAGCGGGAATTTCGGTCTTGGAGGTCGGCACCGGCGTAGCCGGCGCTTACTGCAGCAAGCTGTTCGCGGACATGGGCGCCGCCGTGACGCGCGAGTCGCTGGCTAGCGAGCCGTCCGAGCCTGTCGTTGATGGCTTGTTCGCGGCTTATTTGCAGGCCGGCAAACTGACGACGCCTCGTGGGGCTGATCAGGCAGCGTTTGATGTCGTTGTGGTTGGGGAGGACACCGCCCGGCTAACCAGCGGGGAGGGTGCGGCGCCGCGGGTTGCGCGTATCAAGATGGCCTGGTTCGGTAACGATGGTCCGTATGCTGAGTGGCATGGGTCGGACGTCGCGGTTCAGGCGCTGGCCGGATTGCTCGATCCGCTGGGACCCATCGACGGCCCGCCTCAATTCATGGGTGCGCATCAGGCCACCATGTTGGCCGGCGTCACGGCGTTTTGTGCAGGCGTGGCGGAACTGCTGGCGGCGAGGAAGACGCCGCAAGATCTCGAAGTGTCGATACTCGAGTCGATCATCTGTTTGTCCGAGCTACAGATGTGCCAGTCCGACGTACTCGGTAACGCCGTGCCGCGTTTGGGCGTGAACCGTTTTCAGCGAACCTGTCCGCTCAGCATTCATCGGTGTAAAGAAGGTTGGATTGGAATTACGCCGATCACGCCTGCCCAGTGGCAGGCGTTCTGCAAGATTCTCGGCTTGCCGGAACTGGCGGCCCAAGCGGATCTCAATTTTCCGCCCGGCCGGTTGGCCGCCGTTGATGTGCTTGAGGCCGCGTTTGACCGTCGCTTTCCAACCAAAACCGCCGATGAGTGGGCCGCCCTGGCGCGTGAGCACAAGGTACCGATGGTGGTTGTACCGAATGCCAGCGGCATCCTGCAGCATCCGATATTCAACGCGCGTGAGAGTTTTGCCGAGTTTGCCGCGGGCGCGCGGCACTTTCGCGTGCCCAGAACGCCGCTGCGCCTGGAGCGGACGCCGCCCCGTCAGAATCTCGATGAGATGTCCGCTGGCGCGGACGCGAAACCTGTGCCAACTCCGCCCGCGCCAGACGATGCACCTTTGGCCGGTGTGCGCGTCGCCGATTTTTCGATGGGCTGGGCAGGCCCATTGGCGACGCGGATGTTGGCCGATTTTGGCGCTGAGGTGATCAAGGTAGAGGCGGGTCGGTATCCGGACTGGTGGCGGGCTGTGGACTGGTCGCCTGATGCGATTGCCAGCAAACAGTTTGAGGAAAGCAAACATTTCAGCGCGTTGAACCGCGGCAAGCATAGCGTCAGCGTCGACTTGACCCAGGCGCGCGGTGTTGCGTTGGCTAAGGCGCTGGTATCCAGTTGCGATGTCGTCATCGAAAACCAGGCCGCAGGGGTCATGGAGCGTCTGGGCCTTGGGTACTCGGCACTGGCTGCCGGGCGCCCCGATTTGGTGATGATGTCGATGTCTGCGTTTGGTGCTGGGAATGCCTGGAGCGACACCCGCGCTTATGGGTCGGTGCTTGAACAGGGTTCTGGTCTGCCGTCATTTTGTGGCCAACCCGATTGGCCGCCGACGATGGCGCATATCGCCTATGGCGACCCGGTCGGAGGCGTATACGGATGCGCATCGCTGCTTGTTGCGATTTTCCATCAGCGTTGTTCCGGCGAAGGCCAATGGATCAACAACACCCAGATTGAGGCGATGCTGCCGTTCACGACGCCGGCGTTGTTAAGCGCCCAGGCATTGGGTCGCGAGCCGAAGCGCTTGGGCAATCGGCATCCGTATCTGGCGCCGCACGGCATATTCATGTGTGCCGACGAGGCGTGGATAGCGGTGGCGGTTGACGCCGCCGCTTGGCCGGCTTTGCTGGAAGTCATACAAGTGCACGACATGGACACGCTCACCAACGAGGATGCCAAGGAGGCTGCGCTCGCAACATGGCTCGCCCGGACTGCATGCGGGAGGGCAGTCGTCCAGCTCCAGCACGCAGGCATCAGCGCAGCGCCGGTGCAGGGTATGGATGTAGTGGAGCGTGATCCACATTTGCGCGCGCGTGCATTTTTCTACGACATCGTTAGACCTCACGTCGGCAAACAGGTGCAGGCGGGCCTGGCCGTCCGCTACGGCGCTGGTGCGCGACTACCGATGCGTGGCCTAGCGCCGTATCTGGGGGGAGATTCCGAAACATTGCTGCAGCGTTATGCAGGCGTCGCCAGCGAGGAGTTTCATGGCCTCGTTGCGGACGGTATTGTCTGTCTCGAACCGACCCAATTGCGCGGTTCGTAGCGAGCATTGCGCACATGATTCCCGGGCCAAGTACCTATGGTAATTCACAATGACTAAAGCTCGTCCTGACTTTGCTGTGATGAACGGTGAACTTGTGCCTTTCGCGGACGCCCGGGTGTCCATCATGGCGCCCGGCATGACTTTCGCCGTGACCGTTTTTGAAGGCTTCAGGGCCTACTGGAACGAAGAACGAGCCGAACTGAATGTGTTTCGTGTGACTGCACATCTGGACCGCCTGCAATTTGGAATTCGGCTCCTGGAGATCGATGGGGCGCCGAGTAACGCAGAATTTGCCGCGCAGATTCTCGATGTTTTACGCGCCAACAACATGCGCGAGGATTGTTACATACGCATGCAAGTGTACGTCGATGACTGGGGAGACATGACGGCGACGGGGCCGGTCGGGACCTCTGTCATCTGCAGAGCCCGGCCGCGTGCCGATGCATTCCAAGAAGGCAAACATTTTGGAGTGGCGAGTTGGCGGCGAAACACCGATGACACAAGTCCGCCTCGGGTGAAGGCGACCGCCAACTACTTGAACAGCCGGCTCGCAGGCCTTGAAGCCAAACGCAACGGCTTCGGTGGGGCGGTCATCTTGAATCACGATGGCACGGTGGCGGAAGGGCCGGGCGGTTGCATCTTCATGCAGCGTGACGGCGTGCTGGTTACGCCCTCGATCAATGACGGCATTCTGGAGAGCATCACGCGCGAGACACTATTGCAGTTGGCACAAGCGCAAGGCCTGGAGACGGCTGAGCGGCGCGTTGGCCGCACCGAGCTGTATCTGGCGGACGAGGCCTTCTATTGCGGCACGGGGCAGGAGTTAACGCCTATTCTGTCCGTTGACGGTAAAGCAATCGGCACCGGTAAACCCGGACCGGTGACGCGGTCGCTGCAAGCTGCATACGATGGCCTGGTTCGCGGCCAGACATCGTCACCGGACGGCTGGCTGACGCCGGTCTGGCATGTATCTCGAGAGGGCGCCTGAGTGAACGAAGCTGCGAGTATAGGGCCTGTTCGCTTGGGACTTATCTGGCGCCGGTTGGATGGCATCGCGGACCAGGTTGCAGAAACGTTTGTGCGCGCCGCGTTTTCCGTGGTGGTGCGCGATAACTACGATATGGCATTTAGCCTCTTTGATGAGCGTGGCCGCCAGCTCACACAATCGAAGCGCAGCATCCCAAGCTTCATGGGGACACTGCCCAGCACATTAGCGCACGTCTTACAGAAATTTCCAAAAGACAGACTTTCGCCTGGCGACACGATCATCACGAATGATCCATGGATTGGTACCGGGCACCTGAACGACATTTCCATGGTGCATCCAATCTTTCGCGGTGATCGGCTGGTAGCGTTTGCCGCCAGCACGGCCCACACAGTCGACATCGGCGGGGCGCCTTCGCCATTTGCTAAAGATCGTTTCGAAGAAGGACTCACGATTCCAATCTGCAAGATCGTGGAGGGTGACGAGGAAAGCCCCGTTGTGCTCGCGTTTCTGCAGGAGAATCTGCGTCAGCCCGAGGAGACCCTGGGCGACATTCGTGCCCAGTTTGCTGCGTACGCGGACTGCTCGCGTATGTTGAACGAGCTTCTTGACGAAGAGGGTTTGAATACCCTGACCACTGTCGCCGATGAAATTGTCGTACGCTCTGAGGCGAGCATGCGCGCCGCAATCGGCGCGTTACCTAACGGGCGTTACACAGACGGGTTTGCGATCGACGGCGTGGATGAGCCGCTGCGCGTCGAGTGCGCCGTAACGGTTGATGACGAGAAACTCAGTATCGATTTTACTGGTACGTCGGCGCAGGTTGGTTGGCCGATTAACGCGGTGCTTAACTATACACAGGCCTACGCCTGTTACGCCGTTCAGTGTTTGTTGGACCCAGGCGCGCCCAACAATGCCGGTACGCTGGCGCCTATATCGGTGAGTGCGCCCGCGGGCTGTCTCCTGAACGCGACGATTCCGGCGCCCGTGTGGGGGAGACATTTGTCCGGGCACTATGTACCGCCCGTGATTTTTGGCGCGTTGGCGCCTGTGCTCCCAGGCAAGGTCCCGGCGGAATCTGGCTCGCCACTGTGGAACGTCTACTTTGCTGGAACCAACGCATCGGGCGAGGGCCGGTTCGTGAAAATGTTCTTTATGAACGGTGGGCACGGCGCGCGTCCGCAGGGCGACGGGCCGGCGTGTTTGAGTTTTCCGAGTAACGTCTCGAATCAGCCTATTGAGGCATTCGAGCATCAGGTGCCGATGCTGGTCACCGAGAAAACACTTGTACCGAACACCGGTGGCGCGGGTCGCTATCGTGGCGGCAACGCGCAACGCATCGGCTTTCGTTCAACATCCGCGCATCCCGTCACGATGACGATTCGGCACGAGCGTGTGCGTTTTCCGCCGAGGGGCCTTTTGGGCGGCGAATCGGGTAGCCCGGGTGTCGATCTCGTTAACGGGGAGCGTATCGAGGCGAAGTCTCGCACAGAGCTACAACCTGGCGACACCGTCAGCTTTCAAACCCCAGGCGGTGGGGGTCTATATCCACCAACCGAGCGCGATCCCGAACATGTAGCGGCTGATCAATTATCCGGCCTCGCGACCGCAACAACCAAAGGTGCCGTAGAGGATGTCTGATAGCGACGATGTGAATTCATGGCGCGTCGGCGTAGATATCGGCGGCACGTTCACCGACGTGGTGTTGTGGAACGGGCGAGACGATGCGTTCTTCGTTGACAAACTGCTGACTTCGACCGATGACCCATCCCGGTCGGTAGTAGACGGCATTCGTAACGTCATTCATGCCGCGGGGATCCGCGGGCAAGACGTCGCCAGTGTCATTCACGGTACAACCTTGGTTGCTAATGCGCTGATTGAGCGCAAGGGCGTTAAGACCGCGTTGCTGACAACGCGCGGGTTCAAGGACGTGCTGGAGATAGGCCGGGAATGGCGCTACGACCTCTTTGACCTTGAGATCGACGTGCCGACGCCGTTGGTGCCCAGGCATCTGCGTGCCGAGATTGACGAACGGATCGATGCGCACGGTGCTGTGCTGGAACCGCTGTCATTGACGCAAGTTGCCCCGATCGTAGACAAGTTGGTCGCACTTGGTGTTCGCTCCGTTGGCGTGTGTCTGTTGCACGCTTATTTGAACGGCGAACACGAACGAGCCGTGGCGCAGCTTGTGCGCGAGCGTCATCCATCTGTGGCGTTATCGTTGTCAGCCGAGGTTAGCCCCGAGTTGGGCGAGTACGAGCGTACGTCGACGACGGTGGCCAACGCGTACGTGCATCCACTGTTCCGCGATTACGTCGAGCGGTTGACCGCTGCACTGATAGAGCTTGGGTGCCAACGAGAACTGCTATTGGTGCTATCGGACGGCCGACTGGTACGCGCTACGACGGCTACGCGATTTCCGGTGCGCCTGGTGCAATCAGGCCCGGCCGCGGGCGCAGAGGCGGCACGCTTGTTTGGCGAGTTGGCCCAGGTTGATGACGTGCTTTGTTTCGATATGGGTGGTACGACCGCTAAGGCGTGTTTGATCGCGGATGGGCAACCAGAACACACGGCACAGTTCGAAGTGGCACGCGAGACGCGTTTCGCCGAGGGCAGCGGCTTACCGTTGCAGATACCCGCCATCGACATGATCGAGATTGGGGCAGGCGGCGGCAGCATCGCGCGCGTTGACCGTCGCGGGCTTATTCAGGTTGGTCCCGATAGCGCCGGCGCGGATCCAGGGCCTGCGTGTTATGGGCGGGGCAACGAGTTCCCTACCGTCACGGATTGCGACCTCGTGTTGGGTTATCTTGACGCGAATGCGTTTCTAGGCGGACGCATGCAACTAGACGAACACGCAGCACGAGACGCCATCTCGAAGCACCTGGCGACACCACTCAACATCAGCGTGGAGGAGGCTGCCTGGGGTGTACATGAGACTGTCACGGCGAACATGGCGCAGGCGGCCACCATTCACGCGATCGAGCGCGCTATTGATGTGACACGATACGCGATGTTGCCCATTGGCGGCGCCGGCCCGGTACATGCGTGTGGCATGGCGGCGAAGATGAATATCAACCAACTCATTTGCCCGACCAGCGCTGGAGTAGCCTCTGCAGTGGGTATGCTGTCCGCGCCGATCTCGTTCGAAGTAGGACGCGCCGCGCCGATGCGGTTACATGACCTGGATTTCGCGAGCGTGGCCAAGATACTGGCTGACATGGAGTCGGAAGCGTCCGCTCTGGTAGCCGAAACCGGCGTCGATATAGCGTCCGTCGAACGTCGCTGTCTTGCGATGATGCGTTACGTGGGACAAGGCTACGAAATCGCGACGCCCATTGATCTTGGTGCGGTTGCAAGCAGTAATAGCGCCGTCATCGAGGCTGCATTTGCACGGGCTTACGAGGCCCGCTATGGACGCACGGAAAACATGCCAGTGGAGATCTTGTCATGGCGCATCATTGTTGAAGGTCCGAGATCGGCTTTGGCCGATCGGCTGCGGGCGCGCGGCACTGAAACGGAATTAGATGCGAGCCCGCGCACCCACCGAGCGGTTTGGTTTGGCGAGTCGTACGTGGAAACTCCTGTGTACTCGCGCGCGCAATTGCGCCGCGGGCAGACCTTGGCAGGGCCCGCGATCATCGAGGAAACAGAGTCCACCACTGTGTTGCCGCCTACGTTTCAACTGGTCGTCGATGCCGCGTTGAATCTGCGGCTCAGTGCTCTAACCGGGGAGCCGTTCGGTTAGCGTAAGCGTATTCTGAATACTGTTGCGCCGCTCGCTCAAGACGATCCAATGTCTTTTTGCCTCTGCAGATAACGGGCTGCATGTTGGAACTTTGAATGAACGATATGTAATCGAGAGAAAGCGTAGCCCGTTGGAGCAGCTGGTCTAGGGGTTGCAGACGTGCTCCGAATTCTGTCAGTTGCTCAACATGGGTACCATTATATTTCGAAGGCAGTAGCTGGATATGGATGGGTAACGCTGCCATCTGATAACGTCACAGCCGTTGTTCAAGCAGACGAGGAAATACGCCATGCGATTGGGAATGTTGTTGAAGTACGCGGGTAACGCGGGCGGTCCGGATATGGACAAGGTTCTGGCCGCGGAGCAACTTGGATTCGATTCGGTATGGGCGGGTGAAAGCTGGGGTGTGGATACGGTGACCCCGCTCACGTGGGTGCTCGCGAGAACGACAAGGATCAAAGCGGGTGCCGGGATCATGCAGATGTCGGCGCGTACACCTGCATGCGCGGCGATGACAATGATGACGTTGAACGCGATGTCTGGCGGACGTTTTCTGATGGGGATCGGTCCGTCTGGGCCACAAGTGATCGAAGGGTGGCACGGACAGGCTTTTGGTAAGCCATTGATGCGCACGCGTGAATACATCGAGATTCTTCGCAAGATTCTGGCGCGTGACGCGCCGCTCACTCACGATGGGGAGCACTACCAGATTCCGTATTCAGGCGACGGTGCCACCGGGCTTGGAAAACCACTCAAGAGCATCCTTCACGGAAATCCAGCCAACACAATTTATACGGCCTCGTTTTCTCCGGCAGGTCTGCGGACAGCGGGTGAAGTGGCGGACGGTACTTTGCCCATCTACATGTCACCCGAGCAGACCGGGCTGATAACACAACACGTCGAGGACGGACTGGCGAAAGCCGGGGGAGAAAAGACTCTGGCCAACTTTGAAATTGCGCCACACGTGCGTGTCGCGATGGGAGACGACCTGCAAGCCTGTCGTGACAAGCTGAAGCCGGAACTCAGCCTGTATATCGGTGGCATGGGCGCGCGGGCCAAGAACTTCTACAACGATTACGCAAAGCGACTCGGATACGCCGACGCCGCTGTGAAAATTCAGGATGAGTTCCTGGCCGGGCACCGAGATACCGCTGCTGCCGCGGTCCCGGACGCTCTGGTTGACGAGTTGTGTCTGGTGGGACCGCCGGACCGGATCAGGGATCGAATTCAGGCCTGGAAAGATGCGAGCGTCAATAACGCCGTGGGTACCATTTTGCTGGGCGGCGCCAACGACATTGACTCCATGCGTGTCATTGCGGAGGCCGCCGCATGAATTTTGGCCGGGTGCCGTCTCATGGGTGCCGTCTCATTGGCGCCGTCTCATTGGCGCCTCTACGAGTGTGTTATCGATCTGCGAACTCGGGACGGACGCCCAAGAAAGCAAACATGGTCGCAAATCCACGTTTGATCCAGCGCATGAATGACGGCTGCATATCACGTGGTTTGAGGGGGCCCTCAACAGATGTCAGGGTGCGCGTCCGCGGAGGGGATTGTTGACGCCACACCGCAGGGCGCGGTAAAGGTCAGATATCTCCACTGACACTACAGGATTTACCAATGGTCCGATTAAGCGACCTGCATGAGGCCGAGGCTAGGCATATGCGCGCACGGGCTGATGCTATGCGGCCGGTGCCAGCCGCAGACTGGGTTACCCCTGAACCGCTGGCGGATGCGACCGTGGCAATTATCTCAACAGCCGGTTTGCACAGACGCGACGATGCACCGTTCAACCTGGGGGCGATCGATTACCGGCTCTTACCTGGTGATGTCGATTTTGCTGATGTTGTCGTCTCACACATCAGTACGAATTTTGACCGTAGCGCGTTCCAGCAGGACCCGAATATCTGGTTTCCGCTCGACCGCTTGCGGGACATGGCCGCGCGCGGCGAGATCGGTGGCGTGTCACGCTGGCACTACTCGTTCATGGGTGCGCAGCCGAATCACGAGGCGTTGAAAGACACGGGCGAGGAAGTTGGTAGATTGCTTGCGGCGGACGGTGTTGACGTAGCATTGCTATTGCCTGTCTGACCGATTTGCACGGGCGCCGTGGGCGCCCTGGCGAACTATATCGAGCGTGCTGGAGTAGCGACTACCAGTATTTCCCTTATCAGAGAGCAAAGTGAGGCCGTGCGCCCCCCGCGCGCGCTGTGGGTGCCGTTTGCGTTAGGTCGTCCTCTGGGAGCCGCTGACGACCCGGGTTTTCAGCTGGACGTGATGCGCGCGGCTTTCGCGCTGCTCGAGACCGCGGACGCGCCCACGATTGTGGACTACCCGATGGAGGCACCAGCCGAGGCGGACGCTGAATCATGGGTGTGCCCTGTCAGTTTCCCTGTGGCTCAAGCGCAGAGCCATGAGGACCGGCTACGCGCGGAAGTTGCGAGGCTTGCACCCTGGTCTGCGGAGACCCGCGCCGCCCGCGGCAGAACATTGTTTGGCGCGTCAGGGGCTCAAGTTGACGAAGTGGACGCGGTTGCCCGCGCTCTTGGCATTGTCGCGGACTCTGGCAACGTTGAAGCCGCGCCGGAGGTCGGTATTCAATGGGCTTTTGCGATGCCGCTGTTGTTGCGCCATCTGGCGGACGATTTGCGCACCTTTTACCACGAGGCCATCGCGGCACAGCCAAGTCCTGTTGCACCGAATCATCATGCGTTGACGACGTGGATATTTGGGCACACCGCGTTGGGAGACGCGTTGCAAGCGATCGCCAGGCATTTGACAGACAGCACCTCAAACAAGGCGAAGTTTGTCCGCGGTTTGATCATTCCAGAGGGATTTTTTGAAGGTGGCAGTGCGTTCCCGGCAAGCGCGGAATTTGGCGCCAGGAACACTGGTGTCGGCAGCGGTGCCGATGTGCCTTCTGTATTAAGCCCGGATTCGAAGTAGGGCCCGCTGCCCGATATTACCCGCCGGTTCCGGTCAGATGCCGGCGCCGGCAGGGTTGCGGCTACGCGCGGGCCAAAGATGGCCACGCGCGCTGCTTTTGGTTTCTCCCTCAACCACCAAGTGCGGCTAGCGAGTCTTGCACCGTTGGCGTTTCGCCAGTCTCGATCGCTTCGCGACGCTTTGTGTGGAACAGGCTCAAGGTAGCGTTGGCGTTGGCGAGTGTTTCGATCGTATCCGCGTAGGCGGACAACTTGTCGCCGGGCAGCCCCCACAACACGATGTCCCTGGACAACGAATCCACGTAAGCGCGGGCGCCACAACATCCGAGGCTTGCAGCGGCTGCGCCAGAGTTTGCGACTTGCGGAATCAACGCACATGCGGGGCGACCAAGTGCGGGCGGCAGACCTCGATCCACGCGCGCGACGGCTTCGGATAGTGTCAGACTCTGGGCGCCATCCGCGATTAGGAGCACGACCGAGGGCGTGTGGTCAGTATCCGCGAGTGGGCCATAGGTGACATAAGTCTGGCTGTCCTGCATGACTGGGATGGCTGCGACCTCATCCGCTGTGACGTAGCCGAGTCCGGTCATCGCGCCCAACGCTGCTTCCAGTTCACTGCCATGTTCGGCGACCGCGTCGCGCAGGTTGTGGGTGTGGACCCCGATCGCGCAATGTTGGTGGTCGCTGGCGGTTGTACTCAATGTCTGTCGGCTAGCCCACTCCCAGAACGAACAGCCTGCCGGGACGGGTGTCACGGGCGAGGTACCACCCAATGGTTCATCTGAGAACGTAATGGCAAGAGGTGGCTGCGGCAGGGTAAGCGCACTCGTGAGTTGTTGTGCGACATCAGCGTGACTGGTCAAAAGTAGATGCTCGTCGTGTTGAAAAGACCGGCAGTCTAAGCGAAATCTCGAGGTGAGCACCACCGTTGCCAGGCTTGACGAAACTGTTGCTCCAGCGCGCCAGCCAGAGACGCTGCATCACACAGGAATGATGCCAGGAACTGTTCGCGTAATGTTGTTCTTAACGCCTGCAGGTCAGATCTGCGCGTCGTCGCAAATTCGATGGCCTTGGCGACATAAGCGTCAGGTGATGCGGCAATAAAGTCGCCCGGCCTCAGATGCTCGAGTTGGCTTGTCGTCACCCGCGAACGATTGAGCGGGGGAGGGGTTTGCAGGCAACGTCCGACGTTCGGGGGCGCCTGTCTTTTGAGCTTGCCGCTGGGTTTGCGTGCCTATACCTTGCCGCAGCAATGTTTGAACTTAAGCCCGCTGCCACAAGGGCACAGTGCATTTCGGCTCGGCATAGATCTTGGGCATGTCTCTTGTACTCGCAGTGCGCAGTTTAGCTTGCGCATGAAAACGCAAGCTATAACAACACGGAATCATTTTGGAGAGCGGACGTGTTTACCGCTTCGCCAGCTCAAATCTTCGCGTATGTAGTTGATGAACTTGTCCACATTGATGTGAAACCCATTGCCGAGTGGCGGATCCCTTGCCGTCGAATCATCGTTGGATTGCACGCTTAACGTAACTGACTCAAATGTGAGACCAACGTACGTGACAAACATGGCAAACGTGGCTTTTAGTTGAGAGCCGGTAAAACGCGTTCGGCAAGTAAGTCGATGGAACGCAGCACAAGACGCTGCTCCATGCCCATCCATTGCACGCGCGTGATGAGACGTTCGTAGGGAAGAGATTCCTGCAGTGTCAGGAGTTGGTCTGCAACTTCCTCGGGAGACCCGAGGATAACGCGACCGGCCGTCAGCCGTCCAAGGTCGAACTGGTCGTTTTCGTTGCCAATCACGTCTCGAAACAAGCCCTGTTGCCCAAAAGCCTGATAGCTTGCCGCCAGGTAGGGCCCGGCGTCCTTCAGAGCCTGTTTGCGCGAAGGAGCGACGACGATGTTACGCAGTACCGGCATGGGGCTGCGGGTAGTCTTGCCTTGTCTGTCCAACGCGTCCCTGTATGTCCGGGCCTGTATCGCAATGCGCTCATTCTTGACATGAGACGACGCTACCCAGCTGTCGCCGCAATCTGGATTTGCGAGCGTGGCGACGCGCTGGATGGCCGCTTCTACGGAGCCGCCAAAAAACATCGGTGGGCGCGGTTTGCGTATCGGCAAGAGCTTTAACGATTGCTCGCGCAGCGTGAAGTGCTGACCTGCAAAAGACAGGGATTCGCCTTGCCAGAGGCGTTGCACGATTTCGACACACTCGCGAAAACGACTGAAGCGCCTGTTGTGCGTCAGCCCGAGGATCTCGGATTCCGCGCGTGACCAACCGGGCGCTACGCCCAGCGTGAAACGGCCACCAGTGATGATGTCCAACATGGCTCCCTGCTCGGCGAGGTGAACAGGATGGAACAGTGGCGCCAGCAGCATACACGTGCCCAACTCCATGTCGCCTGACACGGCTGCCACGCGGGCAAGGGTTGGTAACGGTGGCAACCAGACCGCACCCTCATAACTGAGGTGGTGACCGATAAATACACCATCGAAGCCCGCGTCCCGAGCCAGCTGAACCTGCTCAAGGTGCTCATTGAGCCGGGTAGTCAGATTGCTATCTGCCGGATGTTCAGTGTTAAGGAAATAGCTGAGACGCATTGGACTTCTCCGTTGTGGACGTACGGCTCAATCCCTGTCTATCAGGATTTGTTTCCAAATTGCAGTCTAGTCGAATAGCACATATTCTCGACGTATGCCTCAGAGTCAACCTCAGCATGCGCGATACCCATCATCCACGCGTGGACGCCAAACGGCTCTCCCAATTGCACGCAGCCATTTGGTTCGCCCTTTAACGTGAACCTGACCCACGGCGGTTATCAAAATGCCATTCGCCTCTAATCAAGGCATTATTATTTATTTTGAAGTGCCCGGCGAAGCGCAGGGCAACTCTGCACGTGACAAGCCAGTGCTTGTGTTTGCGCACGGTGCGGGAGGGAATGCTGCCAGCTGGTGGCAGCAGGTGCCTGCGTTTGTTTCGTCGCACAAGGTAATCGTTTTTGATCATCGCGGGTTTGGTCGAACGGTGTGTGCAGCTGATGCCGTCGACGCG
>CEUN01061104.1_pt1 | contig 19403 bp, 17 predicted proteins | sample 361501 | NCBI WGS metagenome assembly CEUN01 (sample SAMEA2622801, study PRJEB7988) | marine metagenome | biome: marine biome (ENVO:00000447); feature: marine epipelagic mixed layer (ENVO:xxxxxxxxx); material: "saline water (ENVO:00002010), including plankton (ENVO:xxxxxxxx)" | depth 120 m | reverse complement strand
CCCATCATCACACCCGTTCCAGCATCACAAAATAATTCATAAATCAATTTGCTACAAATACGAACAATTTCGACCATAGACATTCGATATCTCACGCGATCCTGCTCCGAGACTTGTTTTTTATGCTGAAGCTGATCCATTAACTGATTTACATTTTCAAGAACAGTTGCTCTTGCCATATCACATTGCGCCCGTGCTCGCCCGAGACGGGCTTGTGACGCCCCCCACTCCGTCTGCATCGACGGCATTCGGGCATTGGTACGAACCTCTAATCTATGTCGATACGCTTCAACAGCAGCTTCGGCTAGGCCAACTGCCGGGGCCGCTACGACAAATGCAAACACTGTCGAAGTAGGATTATATTGGTATAGTAGCCCATCATTTATTAAAGAACCAGGAATTCCATTTGCTTCAGCCTCACGAAAACACAGTATGCGATGATTTGGCACAAACTCATTTTCAAGAGATACAGTTTTACTGCCCGTACCTCTCATGCCGAAGGAATCCCAGTCGTCCTCTATGTTTACAAAATGTTTAGGAATTAGGCAGGTCAGATTACGTTTTTTGTTATTTGGGTCATGAGCGCTAAGCATTAGCCAGTTTGCTTGGTCAACACCAGTTACATAAGGCCATTTACCTGTAAGAAGGACACCATTTTTTGCTGCAACAGCAGTGGTAGTAGCACCCATTACCAAACAGGTGAATATTGGTAAACCACTACTTTTTACTTCATCCTGGGCTTCTTTTGGATACCATCCTACCAGATAATTTTGATTACCAATCAGGCTGTGTAACCATGCCGTTGATCCACATCCCCTAGCTGTTTCCATAACTGTTTCTATGTGGGTGGGTAAATACATACCGAAACCGCCAAGATTTGGAGCTAACATGACCTTTAACAAACCAGACGCTTCCAATTTATCATAAACTTCAGGAAGCATTGAGCGATTTAACTCAGTCGCCGCGGCCTTTTTTCTTAAAAACGGAACAAGAGAGCGTGCTCGACCTACCATTTCATCATGTGTCACTGCAATTTTCATAGCCGTTTCATCTTCCAAGAGACACGCTACGTAACATTTTCCGGTAATACTTCATGTAGCCCTTTAGATTTTCCATTGGGCATGACGACCCGACAATGACCCCGCCGCAGCAGACGGGCTTCTTCTACCCCAAAGGAATACCCAATAATCTCCACTTCTTTTCTTATTGTTTTCATATTTTTTTTAACCCGTTCGGCCTTATCCTCTATATTAAGACCTTTTTGTAAATGCTTATCATCAGTTATAATTGTGTTAAGGCAGGTTTTTTCACATTGCACAGCTTGAAAAAAACCAAGGGCGAACACAAGGCTACTTGCAGAGACAACAAAGCCTGCACTGCAACACAAAGCCCAAGTAACCTCCTCCGGCCTTACGAGCTTTCTGGCGGCAATTAATTTTTAAAATCAAATCCCCATTGAAGAGTAGCTTTTAGCTATCCTTTTTATTGCAACGATCATGGCCGCCATTCTAAGATCTTTGATATCTTGATGTGAATTCCAAGTTTCTGAAATAACTTCATACGTGCTGCGCATTGTATCTTCCAAGCCCGACCTCACAAGATCGATCTCCTTCCCACCTTCGATGGCCCTTTTCTCCAAATGTTTAGGGAACTTTGCACCGGTTACGCTAGTTATACCTTCTATTAATGCCCCAAAACGAGCTTCTTCCACTCGCCGCTGCATCCGACCAAACCTTATATGACTGAGATTTTTAATCCATTCAAAGTAGCTAACAGTCACTCCACCAGCGTTGGCATACATATCAGGTATGATAATTTTGCCCATATCGAGCAAAATTTTATCGGCTTCCGCTGAAATGGGCCCGTTAGCGGCTTCTACTATTAACGGTGCTTTGATTGATGATGCATTTGTTTCTGTTATCACTAATTCCTTGGCTGCAGGAATTAAGATATCAGTTTGTTCTTCTAATAGCTTTGTCCCTTCAGGAACAAAACCAGGAAACCCCTCTACAGTTCCATTAGTATTTATATAATCCCTCAATTTTTGGATGTTTATCCCATTTTGATTTACGATTGACCCACTACGCTCTATAACATGGGTTACAATCGCATCGTCTTCGGTAGACAGAAATAAAGCTGCATAAAATCCTACATTTCCAAGACCCTGTACAATGACCCTTTTCTTTGCGAGCCCAGATGATAGCCCTGTCTTTTTTAAATCACGTGTATTATCAAAAAAAGCTCTTAACGCATATTGAATGCCTCGACCAGTTGCTTCGGTACGACCCTCTATTCCACCTCTTGAAATAGGTTTCCCAGTTACACAAGCCCATGCATTTAATTCTGCAGGATGAAGTTTTAAATATTCGTCAGCGATCCAGGCCATCTCTCTCTCACCAGTACCAATGTCTGGTGCTGGAACATTTTGGGAAGGACTGATCAAATCTCTCTTAGATAGCTCTTGAGTGAACCTACGTGTAATTCTTTCAAGCTCGTCCTCACTCCATTTTCGAGGATCAATAACTAACCCTCCTTTTGCTCCTCCAAAGGGAACCTCAACTAGTGCACACTTAAAACTCATTAAAGCTGCAAGTGCTTCAACCTCATTTTGTTTAACATTAGGTGCATATCGAATGCCTCCTTTTACAGGTTCAAAGTGTTCAGAATGTACTGACCGATAGCCGGTAAAGGTATGCATTTCTCCTCTTAACCTTACCCCAAACCTAACAACATAAGTGGAGTTTGCAGAAAAGATTTGGTTTACTAGCCCTTTATCTACCCCTATGTCATGACCTAATGCTTCAAGAGTGCAGATTGCCTGCTCAAATGATGTTCTAATTGATGTTAGAAAGGCCTTACGTGCCATCACACAAATCCTGTTTAGACAGTTTTAACCTTATAAGCTAACTAGAATTTTTCAAGTTAACAAATATTTTTAATCTGAGAACTTGATGTTCCTGATTAAAAATCACAATACAAATTTTTATCTATTATTAAGTAGTCTAATTATTTCATTTTAATATATTCTGTAATTTTCATTTATTTTTATAGGATAACTTAATACATACTCTGAAGTTACATACCTTTTTCAGCAAGTTCATTAATAGCTGAGGGTGTTTTTTCGATATTTTCTATTCCCATCCCCCTTAAAATATTTGGTGCTTTGGTAAATTGAATTTCATTGTAGGAAACTATCTCAAGGCGGTTTCCCCATGGATCAAGAAAATTCATACCCCGCTCAAGCAACTCGACACCCAACTCTTTCAAAGCCTCATTAACCGGATTGCGATCATCAACCACAAAACCGAAATGCCTTGCACCGTCAGGCTCTTGTGTTTTGCCAAGTCTGAGTTGAATAAACTGATCACCAAGATCTATAAAAACATTATGTTCATTTCTACCTCTCAAGGCGAAATCAAACAACTTTCCATAAAATTCAAGCGCTTCATCAAGATCATCAACCTCGAGGACAACATGATTAATTCCTATAGCCTTAGCTTTTCTATTCGCCATTTCGTCCTCCTTTATTTAATCTAGTATAACTTGAAAATTTTTTTGTATTGTATCGGAAATCATTGTTATTTTTAGAAAAAAATAATCTTGAATAAACAAAAGGCAGGTTAAGACAATGTCAAAAGCTCTTACGAAAAAACAAGTCCAAGAGTTTAATCAGGATGGGTTTTTATACCCTGTTGAAGCATACTCGGAGCAAGAAGCAAGCCAGCTACATGACAAATTTGTTGGCATGGAAAACAAACTTGGGCACGAGCCTCAAGTAAAATTCCGCATTAAAGCGCATTTGCCTTTTCCATGGCTGTGCGATGTCGTAAGGAATGAAAAACTTTTAAACGCTGTCGAAGATATTCTTGGTCCTAATATTTTATGTTGGGGTGCTTCATTTTTTACCAAGAAAGCTAATGATCCACGTTTCGTATCGTGGCATACTGACAGCTTTTATTATGGTTTAAAACCAGCCGAAACACTGACCGCTTGGCTTGCTTTTAACGACTCCACAATTGAATCCGGCTGTGTTCAATATATACCGGGTACCCATAAAGGACCCGCTGCTGTTCACGAAATTAGAATGCATAAACATAATTTAGTTCAGCAAGGGCAAACGGTAGTTGATGTCCCCGAAGAAAAAGCTGTCTTCGCCGAAGTGAGAGCCGGACAAGTCGTGCTACATCATGAAAGCGTAGTTCACGGATCCGGGCCCAATAAAGCCAATCATCCCCGGGTTGGTTTTTCAATTCATTACGTAGCTCCACACGTGAAGGAAACACGCTTTCAGGGTGCAACTGCAATGCTGGTCAGAGGACAAAATATAGGTAATAATTGGGGGATAGACCCTGAACCGCGTTATGACTACGACCCGGATTGTATTAAGTTCATGGAGGATACAAGGGCAAAGTTTACAAATTCCACAGCGAGTAAGATCGCTTCAGGCGGACGGAGCTAGTTTAATGACGGAAAAAGCATACGCGGCAGTGCTAACGGAGAAGCGGAAATTCGAAACACGAGAAATACCCATTCCAGAGATAGGTGCTGACGATGGTATTTTACGAATTGAAGCTGCAGGTTTGTGTGGCACTGATTACGAACAATATGATGGGCACTTTATAGGAACACCCCACGGCACTTTACCGATTACGCCGGGTCATGAAATCTTTGGCTGGGTGGACAGGGTCGGTGTTAATGCATCAAAAAAATGGAATGTTAAGGCAGGAGATCGTGTCGTAGTCGAAACCTCCATTCCCTGCGGTGAATGCTTAGCATGCCATGATGGACGTCCAATCTTTTGTGACGCAAATATGGGATATGGATTAAGGATGGGCTTTAATACTGAGCCACACCTCTGGGGTGGGTATGCGTCTCACCTTTATTTGCATCCGAAATCTCGACTGCATAAAATTCCAGATCATATTCCTACGGATGTTATGAGCCTTAATAACCCCTTATCCAATGCCGTTCGATGGGCCTGGGCTCGACCTAATCTTAAAGAAGGACAAACAATTGTTATTGAAGGTCCAGGACAGCGAGGTCTTTTAGCCACGTTAGTCGCTAAAGAGATGGGAGCGGGTCAAATTATTGTTACCGGGACAGCCGCAGACGAATATCGTCTGGAAATTGCCAACGAACTAGGGGCCGATTCTACAATCAACGTTGAAAATGAAGACCCTGTAGAGCGGGTAAGACAACTTACCAATGGAAGGAAGGCTGATATTGTTCTTGATGTTTCCATGGGCTCAACCGATCCTCTGATCCAAGGTATAGAAATGTTAAAAAAGGGCGGAACTCTTGTGGTAGCAGGCGTAAAAACGCACAATGCTTTACATAATTTCTACAGTGACAAGTTACTTTTTAATGAAATTTCAATGCTTGGGGTTTTGTCTTCCGACTGGGAAGACACAGCGCGTGCAATTGAAATACTTACCGACAGGTGGGAAGAACTTGGAAAACTTTGCACTCATAATTACACCCTAGGTGAAGCCGAAAAGGCCGTTCAGCTTCTCGGCAGAGAAATACAGGATGGGGAAGAGCCTATCCACATTCATCTTGATACAACTCAAGCGCCATGAGGAACCATTAATGACAAAAAAACTTCCAATTAGACTTGCCGCTGGATCTGGACCAACATTTGGTGTTGACGATCTAGCCTGCGCAGCCGCAACGTTTCTTGGTTGCTGGGAAGAGGAAGGGCTCGAAGTTTCATGGACACCGGTACACGGTGGGGTGGCTGCTATGCAAGCCGTTCTCGATAACCTCGTTGATGTCTCGTACGGGGGACTCGGGCCAGTTTTAAAATTTCGATCTGAAAGGCAACCGGTTCGAGTGATAGTCTCCATGGCTCGGGGACTGGCACAGAATCTCGTTACGCAAAACAGGATAACAGACCCCCAACAACTCAAAGGATGTTCCTGGGCTTTAGACGGCTTTGGTGCTCTTAGCCATCACATGGCGAGGTTACTTGTGGGGGCATTAAATATTGACGAGTCAGAGATTAACTGGGAAGCGGTTGGACCTCCCCCCGAGCGAATCAGCCGTCTTCTAGAGGATAGTATTGATGTATCATTGATAAGAGTCGAAGAAGCTATTTCGTTAAACCGCGATACTAACAACAACCTGCACACGCTTTTAGGGTTTACTGACCTAAAAAACTTGATCCCCGTTCAACCACACGGAGTATTGGGCACAACTGAGGCCTATGAGCAGGGACACCAAGAAGAATTAAGTCGGCTGACTCGCGGTATGATAAAAGCTTCACGAGCGCTGCACGAGGATTTTGATAACTTTAAAAAGGTTTATAACAACTACGTCACAGTCCCAGTTCCTGACGATGAAGTAAAAAGTATATGGCAACAAGAACACGACACTTTCGGCTTTGCTATTAATGGGGAACTTACTCGCGAACATTGGAACGATGAGATGTCTTTATTTTATAAACTCAACCCAGATCTGGATAAAGTCACCCGTGAAGAATTAATTGCAGAGAACTTTGTTTCAGATGCTTTAGAAATTCTTGGCACAATTCCTGGCGAAGACTGTCCGTCATTGAGTGATTCAACTGCACTGAAATAGTATCCCCAAGGAAGAAATATCATCCTTTACTCCGGCGATTCTGAGTGCAGACCACAGCGCCGACTGGTTACTTGTAATCACTGGCCGATCTAATACATCTTCGAGATCTTCAATAATATTAATACTGTGTATATTTGCACAACTTACGAAATATGCTTCAGCTTGGTCATTGCGTAGCGCCTTTACATTTTCATACCAATATGAGGATGGAGTACTACAATAAACATCACTTCCTGCCAGTCCCATCGCCTTATCAGAGACAATCTCCAAGCCAGCCTCTTTAAGAAAAGCCATCTTTTTATCATGGCCTTCTTGCAGTGTTTCAGAAATGAACACTAGTCGCTTAACACCCAATGCTTCGAAGGCATCCATTAGTGAGGAAGCCGTAGACGCAGCCGGCTTGCCGGTAACCCTCTCAATTGCAGATATGACTTCCTTCTCCTTTTCAATTCCCCCGGACATAGAGGTGCCTGTGCATTGCAATACAGTAACATCGCACTTCGAGTCGCCAAGGAGTTCCGCTGCTAAAAGAATTCTCGGCAAAAGGTCTTCCAGGGGAGCCCTGTGTCGATTAGTCATTCCAATTCTGTTGAAATGGGGAATTACATCTTTTGGACAGTATTCCTGTAGCTGTGGTTCAACCATTCTGTTTGACGAGGGAATAATGAACCCTAACCGGGCACGGGGAATAACTGAAAATAATTTTTCCATTCAATTGCCAAGAATTAATTTTCGCGTATTAAATTCGTACATTGATTGACGATCATCCTCCGAGCAATTCAGGCTTTCGATTACATTTATTGTATCCCGAATATTATCTTCTCCTCCGTTGAGGTCATAAGGCGCATCCGTAGCAAAAAAAGAGCTCTCAGCACCAAAAAAATCAAATCCGGCTTGGCTTTGTGCTTTTGCTCCAAACATTGCTGTGTCTCCATAAAACATTTTGAAATAATCGAGCATAGGCTTTTCAAGATTATCTGCGAAGGAACTCCCATCCGCTGTGGATGTTGCATTCCTTGCTTCCCAAAGAGGCATTCGTCCTTCCGCGTGGGGTATATATGCGCCCCAATGATGAGCCATAACACGGAAACCTGAAATTTCATCAAACATACCCGAACAAACCATACGACACATAGCTGCTGTTGTTTCATAGGCCCAGCCGATGCCCCAAAATATTTCATAATACGACTGGTCCTCAGTCAAATAATCTGCGTGATTAGCTGGTCGGGTGGGGTGAATCCATACACACTTACCACGCTCCGCTATCTTTGCAAAGATATCACGAAACTCAGGGGCATCTAATGGTTTTCCATTAACATTTGAATGTATTTGAAATCCGACGGCGCCATGCTCATCAAGAACTCGATCAACCTCTTTAATAGCTTCATCAGTATTATTCATGGGCAGTGCAGCAATAAACCAAGGCATACGATCAGGGTATGTTTTACATATCCGAGCCATGCCATCGTTTGCCACTCGAGCCAACTCCGGCGAGTCTCCTGGGCCGGCAATCATGTCCAGCGGAGGCTGGGAAATGGAAATGATCTGCTGATAATCATCAAATTTGTCGATCACTTTCATTCTAGCGTTCATATCATACAGTTCTTCCATTGATTTCCAACGCTTAACAGAACGGACAGGCATGAGTTTTTCAGCAGCCTCAAAGAATTCATTTGGAAAGACATGGTTGAAAACATCAATCTTCATTTGATATCCTTTTCACAGTCAAAAAATTAAATATATATACGCTAACTTAGACTTGCAGAAAACGGTAGAGAGTATTTTGTCAACTTGGCACGTAGACATAGATAAAAATAAATTTTGTTAGCAGCTATCCTAGTTTGGAGGAAATTATTTTGTCTAAAAAAAACTCTGATATTCGACGTTGTTGTCATTGGCAGTGGGTGCGCAGGTTTGGCATCGGCCATTGAACCTTGTTCTCAAGGCTCTAACGTTTTACTCGGCGAAAAGCTACATTATATTAACAGATGAAGAACATCGACGCGCAGGAAAAATGCAACAAAGAAAGCCAGAATTAATCAAACTTAACGTTATTGATAAATAGCGTATCATTCTATAGCGTCACAATAGAATTTTGATCACTACCGATAGGGAGGCCAATTAATGAGGAAATTTTCAATGTCAGTGATGGCAGGAAGTCTTATAGCAGGAATAGCTGCGTGGAGCGGTATAAACGCACTACCGGCAAATGCTGACGGATTTTACAAAGGTAAAAAAATTAAAATGATAGTCCGCTCAGCTCCTGGAGGCGGATACGATTTTTATGGGCGTTTGCTAGCTCGGCATATGCCTAAATATATCTCGGGCAATCCAAAGATGATTGTCATTAATATGCCCGGCGCTGGTGGAATTGTTGCAGCTAATTACATGGCCAACCGTGCAAAAAAAGACGGAACGGAAGTAGCCATTCTCACCAGAGAACTTGCATTATCGCAGCGGACAAAGGCAGTTGGTGTCAAATACGACCTCAAAAAGCTCAGCGCCTTAGGAAGTGCTGCGTCATCAACATTTCTAATTGTTATGGGCAAGAATCAACCCATTCAAACTTATCAGCAATTAAAGAACTCTAAAAAAACAATACGATTTGCCGCAACCGGACCAGGTGCAGGGTCATATCAATACCCAGCATTGTTAAAACTAGATGGGTTTAATGTAAAAATAATTTCTGGATTTAGTGGCGGACAAAATCGTTTTATCGCTATCGAGCGCGGCGACGTGCATGGAACAGCTAACAGCTATGAAAGTACAAGAAAGGCTATCAAGGAATTAGGCTTGATACCTATTCTTTATAATGGGGCTCCACACCCCGCCTTAAAAGTTCCACATATGGGTGAATTATTATCTGAACAGGGGAAGGCTCTTGCGGCTCTTCTCGGAGCACCTCTAGCGGCAGGAAGACCGTTTTTTACGACTAGTGGCGTTCCCGCAGATCGTCTAAAAACCCTTCGTGCTGCCTTTAAAGCAGCGTTGAATGACAAAGACCTTCTTAAAGAAGCAAAAAGAGCCAAGAGAAATATTGCTTGGACCGCTCCTGCATTAATGGAAAAAATTAATGCTAGTATTTTAGGAGCCTCGGATAAGGTTATCGCGCTCTACAAAGCAGGCGCAAAGAAGAAATATGTAAAGCACACCACTCAGATAACCAAGATCAAGAAAAAGGGTAAACGCATTTATTTCGTTCACAAAGGAAATGAAATAAAGGTTAAAGTCTCGGGTAAACGCACCAAAGTTATGATTAAGGGAAAGAAGGTCAAACGTAAGAAGTTAAAAGTAGGTATGACCTGTAAATTCAAATTTCCTGGCGCTGGTGGTGAAGCGAAGTACATCAAGTGTAAATAACTGATTTCTTTTATTGGGTAGCCATTTATCAGGCTACCCAATAAAATTTCAAGTTTAAAAAAAATGATTGATGCTGCAATAGCCGGCTTAGTTGGTATAATTCAGTGGAAAGCTTTTCTTCTGATGATGGTCGGCATTATCATCAGTTCCACTTTAGTCGCAATGCCGGGCATTGGCAGCAAAACTGCCATAGCACTGCTTCTTCCCGTTGCTTTTGTCCTAAATCAGTTCGAAGCCATTTGCCTAATCATGAGCGTCTGGGCTGTAAGTAACACCGCAAATTCTATTACATCAATTTTATTTTCCGTTCCGGGGGGTGGGGGTTCGCAAGCAACAATTATGGACGGATACCCAATGGCGAAAAATGGTGAGGCAGCTCGTGCACTTGCAGCCGCTTTCACCTCTTCGGCTATTGGCGGCATTATAGGCGCCATGGTATTGCTGATAGCAATTCCGGTTCTCAGACCACTTGTACTTTTATTAGGTCCTCCGGAATTCTTCATGCTGGTAATGGTTGGAATTGCAATGGTAGGAGCTCTTAGTGGCAAAGCCCCGGTAAAAGGCATCATTGCCGGTGGCATTGGCCTCGTTATTTCTATGGCCGGCGTCCATGTAATTACCGGTCTCCACCGTTTTACATTTGATCAGATATTTCTTATTGATGGATTTAAATTGGTTCCCGTTACGATTGGGCTTTTCGCTATCCCAGAGCTGATATACATGGCGGTAAAGGGAACAGGTATCTCAGATATGCCTCTAGGGGATCTAGGCAAAGGTCGTAAGCAGGGTGTCAAAGACGCCTTTATTCACTATTGGCTGGTCATTCGGAGCAGTCTCATAGGTGTTTGGGTTGGCATTATCCCCGGCCTAGGTTCAGCCGTCGCTGATTGGTTTGCATATGGCAGCGCTAAACAAACCTGCCCTGGCGCCCGAGAGACCTTTGGTAAAGGTGATGTAAGAGGCGTCATAGCTGTTGACGCTGCAACAAATGCCAAAGAGGGAGGATCCTTAATCCCAACACTGGCCTTTGGTATTCCAGGCTCAAGTACCCTAGCGTTGATTTTTGGAGGTTTGATAATTGTTGGGGTTACCCCCGGCCGAGATATGCTTACCAAAGATTTACACCTCACTTTTTCAATGATCTGGCTGCTAATTATCGGGACAATAATTACTTCTATTTTATGTCTTGCATTTACAAGGCAGCTGGCAATGGCCACCAAATTACGGCCATCGTTAATGATACCAATAATATTAGCGATGGCTGTAATTGGTAGTTTCGCAGCGTCCAGTCGTTTTGAAGATGTACTGATCATGTTGGCTTTCGGGACAATTGGCTACTTTATGAGGGCTGCTGGTTGGCCGAGACCACCCCTTCTACTCGGTTTGGTTTTAGGCCCAATCGCAGAACGGCATATGTGGACGTCCGTGCAACTCTTCGGAGCCGATTTCTTGTTAAGGCCGGGGGTAATAATTATTTTTATTATTCTATTAATATGTGTCATGTACCCAGTGTTTCAGGATCGAAATTCAAAACTTAGGGCACAGGAAACGGAATCTTAATATGGGCTTACGATTTCAACCCAGGTCAGCGCTTACATTAGCTTTCATCGGTCTGTTCGCCTATGTAGTTATTTCGTCTTCTGATATGCCTTTAGAAGCAAAGTTATACCCATGGACTATTGGTATTATAGCATTGGTTCTGCTTACCTATCAGCTCTTTCGGGAAATTTTACCACCATCCAAAACGGAAACAGATCAAACTGGAGTGGATATTGACTTCACGGATGAAGAAGCATCAAAAGTTGGCAAACGTCGTGCACTTGAGGTTTTTAGCTGGATGTATGGCTTTGCTGTTCTGTTATGGTTGATCGGTTTTTATATAGCAATACCGGTAATGGTTTTTGCTTACATGCTTCGCCATAAGGAAACCTTGGTAATGACGATATTATTACCAAGCGGAACTGGCTTTGCTACTTGGTATATATTTGGGCACCTTCTGCATCTTCCCTTCCCACCGGGACTACTGCTAGAATGGGCAGGCTTGATCTAGGGTTATCTTCCAACCTCCGCGATCACATTAGTTCTTAAATTATTTCCTGTAGGGGATGCGCATGCCTGACGAAAAAAATACGATGAATGATTCAACTACCGAAATTGATATAAGTAAAAAGTTCCTTGTTGACCCTTACGTGAATTGGTCAGACGGTGAGGGTATACCCGTGTATCTAGACTTTGGACATAACCTACTCGAACTTGAGACAGATATTTGGGATAGGTGGGATGCTAGGGGTTGTTTCGCACACACGCATGGTCGCGGTGATTTCATGGCTAATTACGTAATTGAAATTGCTCCTAGCAAAAAGTCCGCACCCATCAAACACCTTTATGAAGCATTTTTCTATGTACTCTCTGGCTATGGATCAACTACTGTTACCAACCCTGATGGTGAAACTCGAACCTTCGAGTGGGGTCCAAAGGCCCTCTTTACAATACCGTTAAACTGTAGCTATCAGATTTTTAATGGATCTGGTCAAGAGAATGCACGGCTCTCATGCACTAATGATGCTCCTTTGGTCTTAAACCTTTTTCACAATGAGAAATTTGTATTTGGTAATGATTTCGAATTTCCGGAGCGACTGGGAGACACTCGGCACTTTGACGGCGAAGGAGATCACGTAGTGGTCAACCGAGGAGATAACGTCGCCGAAGCTAATCTTTGGGAAACCAATTTCGTTAATGATCTTACAAATTTTAAACTCTACGCCATGGACTCTCGTGGAAAAGGGTCTCTAAATGTTTCATTCATCCTAGCTGACAGTACAATGCACGCCCACTCCTCCGAAATACCAATGGGTCGTTACAAAAAGGCACATAGACACGCAGCTGGAACTCATGTCCACGCGGTAAGCGGGACAGGTTACACACTTCTGTGGTATGAGGGTGACAAGGCATTCAAGGAATTTCCTTGGGAACATGGTTTCATGTACACCCCACCTTTTTGGATGTTTCACCAGCATTTTAATACCTGCGATCAACCCGCACGCTATCTTGCATGCAGTATGGGAAGCCGTCGATATCCATTTATTGCCTTAAGACGAAAGAGTGCTGAGGGCAAGGGGGCCACCTCCATTCAGGAGGGGGGACGTCAGGTGGAATATGTAGACCAGGACCCGCGGATTCATCGTAAATGGCTGGAAGCAATAGCTGAAAATGGGGTTAGTTCAAATATGGGCGATGTATTTGATGAGACTGCCATAATGGCTCTGCCACAAGAGGAACTGGAAGGGCCCATCAAGACGCCTCCGTCAATTGGTCCTGCCATATAAGGTTTTTTAGAATTTGCGGAAACGTATTATTGTTATTGGGGGTGGCATTGTCGGTATTACCGCCGCCCTTGAACTGCAGAGACGTAGAAATAGTGTAACCATTATCGACCCGAAAAAACCAGGTAGAGAAACATCTTACGGCAACTCTGGGGTACTATCCGATGGTTCGGTTGTAATTTCTAACAATCCTGGGCTTCGCAAAAAACTTCCAACTCTCATTCTCAAAAGGAGCAATGCACTCAACTATAATATAGGTTTTATTTTAAAGTCACTTCCCTGGGTTACCAAGTTCCTCAGCTATTGTACTGATTTACACCTTGACCACAGTAGTAGAGCTCTGCGAAATCTACAGTCTTTCTCACTCAGTCTTCATCTAGATCTCATTCGGGAAGCAAATGCCGATAGTTTATTAAGAAAAACCGGGTGGCTAAAGGTATTCCGCAGCGACGCAAGCTTCAAATCCTATGAAATGGAGCTTAGGGTTTTAAAAAAAACGGGCGTAGGTCACACCATTTTTAATTCTGAACAACTGAGAAACCTTGAACCCTCACTCAATCAAATTTTTAAACATGGTGTCTTGCTGCATGATGCATGCAGTGTCTCGAGTCCATCAGGGCTATGTGATGCTTACCTTTCTATATTCGAGAAACTTGGAGGCAAGGTATTGCAAGCCGCGGCAACGACTTTATCCTATTCAGACAGTTGGAAGGTTACAATGAAGAACAACCATACGCTGGAAGCAAATCGAGTTGTCATTGCAGCTGGACCTTGGTCAGCTGAAATCGCCGAGAAACTAGGTTACAAAATACCAATGGGTTGGGAAAGAGGCTACCACATACACCTTAAACCGAGATTAGGGGCAAGCCTTCAACGTGTCGTACACGACGTTGATAGAGGATATGTAATGGCTCCACAACAAAAGGGGGTGAGGATAACGTCCGGAGTGGAGCTAAATGATAGGGACGCGAAGGTGGATGAGAAACAAATCAGAAACTCTATTCACTCAGCTCGGGAAGCTCTATCTTTAGGCGCAGAATTGGAAGATAGTGCCTGGATGGGACGACGCCCTACACTCGTTGACAGTCTTCCGATAATTGACAAAGGGAGCAGGCACGATGAACTGTGGTTTAATTTTGGCCACCAACATAATGGTTTATCCACATCTGCTGGTAGTGCTATGATTTTAGCGGATCTAATGCATGGTGTGACACCCAGTATTGACCCATCCCCATTTCGTGCAGACCGATTTAAAATTTAACAACAACTGCCCCTTTACAGGAAGGCTCCAAATCAGCATGTTTAGGCCAATTTTAATGGGGTATTAAAAATGCCCCTTAACAGACTTTTATAACTAAAAGAGGCTCCCATGCTCGACCTGATGAAAATTGCTCGAACCGAAGCTGAAGGAGGAGATTTGTTTAGCCTCCTCAATGACTTATACCAGCCCACAGACGTCCGACCAAATGGTTACCCTGATGCGGTAGTCTGGCAAGGGGGAAATCATGACGGCAGTGTCGAACCAGTTGCTCACTCAATGACAGATGCATTCGCCCTTTTGGGAACTATGGCAGCGATAGACATATTGGGTCTTCCCTTTTACGCCGTACCCATGTGGTCGCAATACCGACATGATCATAATTTGGACCCTCTCAGCTGGTTTGGAAATATGCCCTGCATTTCAATTAAATGGTCAACAGCAGGAGACGCATACGTCAATGACGGCCAGGGAGGTAAAGTGGTAGTCATGGGAAAATCTGGGAATGCTCCTCTAAGGACACAAGCCGGCGTTTACTGCAATGTCCGGCCGTATGGCCCAATAACGGCTGTACGATGTATGCCGTGTTTACCCTATTCCCAGGACAAAAAGGTCTTTGGAGTCGATGCACAAACTGGTCATATTCATTCGGAAATGAATACCCCTGGAATTCAACTGGCGTATGCCAACCGTTTGTTCCTAAAGATGGTCCACGAAACCGGTCACCTCGGCAGGGTAGCTACAAAACCTACGCAGGCCCAAGAGGACGGGATCAATGCCGGATTGCACAGTTGGCTACTACAAGGCACTAAGTTTGAAGTAGGACGTAAATATGCCGTGGATCCTTACGATGAGTTTAAAGACGAAGTTGAAAAGATTATTGCCCTTCTTCCAACCGATTTTAAAGATGGAATGGAAAATTGGGGTGGTCGTATAGAACAACATATATCAGATACGAATTATGGTTTGCTCGTTTGGGATATGATCGAAAAACGAGATTGCATAGTTCTTGCAACAGATCTTGATGGAGACCGCCTGACGGACTTAATGGCTGATATTTCCGATCCACTTCGGGCCTTTGGAGGAATTGTAGCCAAACACCTTGGAAAAGATATTGATATGAAAACAGTTTGGACAGACATGGGTTATACCACAGGTAATGGCAGAGATATGACCTCGGTGATGCATCGAATGTCCGGTCCAGCAATACACGAACAAACACTCGGCTCGGCAGATGCTATGTTGCTGCGCTTGCTAGATGGCGATGAGTGGGTAGGTGGAACCAAGCAGCCGTACGATCCAAGAATTCATTTTGTCCTGATCCGTGACGCGTACCTTGATGCAAATAAGAAAAACCAGAAACTCAAGAGTTTTCTTGATAATGCTCTAAATACCTTTGATAAAATTTACGCAGGTGATCGTCCGGGGTTCCTTGAAGGGTACGAAGCCCTCAAGGGTGCAATAAACCCTTGGAGATAGAAATTTTAGCTAGTCGAATAAGAAGTTACTCCTCTTCCTGCATCACTTTTAATAACGGAACCGGTCATTACCGCTGATTGATCAGATGCGAGTAATACGTATGCCCCTGCGTGATCGGCTGATTCAGTTTGACGATGGAGAATATTAGTGTTCGGCAGTCCAGAATGTTTGGCTTTTTCATCAAAAAACCCACCATTTTATAAGCATCTGAAAAAGACGTAGGCGTTCCGCTTGGAACCATACCACTAATTCGAATGTCTGGAGCCAACATGTATGATAATGATTTCATTAGTCCCAGGGCTGCATGGTTTAAAGCAATGCAAATTCGATTACTAGGGATTTTTCAAGGCGTTTAATCTTTGTTGATTAATATCAAAGGCAGCCACACCTAAAACTCCTTCTTCTAAAAACCGTTTAACGATAGCTTTACCAATGCCTTCGCTCGCACTTTTCATAAGGGCAACTTTATCTTTCAGCCATAACATAGGCTTTCTCCTTTAATTTTTATCTGTGGCTTCATTTTGCCTCTCTCTTTATTAAAATAAGACGTAATATTTCCTCTCTTCCTTGACACTCGCTGTGCCTTTGAGCATTTTCAGTCTTTGTTTCTCAGCAAAGTATTTTTGGATTAAGAGGAAATTATGCCCCATGATGTTGCAGGAGATCCGCATTGGCACGAACCCGGAAAAGATCTTTATGCAGGCACTCCATCCTGGCCTCGGTTAGCGACCCCCTACGACGATTTTATGGAGTCACAAGGAGTTCCGATTGTAAGAGAAGTTGGAATTTCAAATATTTTCAATTTACCAATGCGCCGCTGGGAACGTATGGGAGGGCACGGTTGTTTTATTCAATTGTTTGGAACGGAAGGCAAATGGGGAAGTTATCTTATTCAGGTCCCCGGAAGTGAATCGTTAAATGAGGAACGACACCTTTATGAAGAGATATATCTTGTCCTAGAAGGTAGGGGCACAACAGAAATATGGTTAGAGAATCATAACAGACCAGAAATATTTGAATGGTGTAAGGGAACCCTATTTACAATACCTATGAATGTTAACCATCGAATTGTGAATTCATCCTCTAATCCTGCGCTTCTATTGGCCGGTACAACTGCTCCGAACATGTTGAATTTAATTAGGGATGAAAGCATCATATTTGGCTCATCCATACATCTTACAAAGCGATATGATCCGTCAGGAAATAATTTTAAACCTGTTCGAGGGCTGCGGCCGGATCCAGCACGTGGTCTGGCTCTTTGTCGAACAAATGTGGTAGCCGATGTTTTTACAACTGAACTATATTTGGACAACCGACGCACCCCCGGATATCGTCGTATGGAACCACAGATGGCCGAAAACGTCTTTTACCAGTACATAAGTGAACACCCAGCTGGTCGTTATTCGAGAGCATACTCACCCGGAACAGCAGCAGCTTTCATATGTATTGGAGGCAAGGGTTACTCATACACCTGGCCGCAGGAAATAGGTCCGACCCCTTGGGAAAATGAACAAGGAGACAACGTGCTAAGACAGGAATACAATGAAATAAGCATGATTTCAGCTGCCCCCATGGAGGGAGATTGGTTTCATCAGCATTTTTCTACAGGCGAGACACCGCTAAGACTGTTAGGGTGGTATGGACCAAATAACCACCTAGCACAACAGGCTGGTATACCAGGAGAAAATGTCGTCGACCCTGGCATGGTAGACGTCACTTACCCGGGAGGCGCCTCCATACCGTATCATCTCGAAGATCCCCATGTGAGAGAGGCATACAATGGCGCAATTAAAGCAGAAGGAACCAATAACCGCATGGAAAATAAGTTTTATGATAAGAATACCACCTACTCGTTCGTCGGCGGCTAATACGTTAAATAAATAGGGTTGAATGACGTGACAGGAGAAGATGAGGGCGGCCGAATAGTTTTTGCCGAAACAGAACGAAACCTTCAAAGCGTTGAAAAAACTTCACTGCTGAGTGTCGGCGTTGATATCGGATCATCGACCACACACCTTGTATTTTCGCGCCTAAAAATGGAACTGAAGGATGGTCGATATATAACCACAGAACGGCAAGTTATTTACGACTCCGATATCTTCCTGACACCCTATTCCGATGACTTTACTATCGATGCAAAAAAACTTGGAAAATATATAAGCGGGCAGTACAGATCTGCCCAACTGCGTCCTGAAGACATCGATACGGGGGCGTTAATTTTAACCGGCTTAGCGGTTCGTCGCCATAATTCCCGAGCGATAGGTGAGCTCTTTGCGGTTGAAACTGGCAAGTTTGTCTCTGTTTCCGCCGGCGACAAAATGGAGGCTGCCATGGCCGCATACGGTTCGGGAGCTATTGTAAACTCCAGAGAAGTAGGGGTAGTAGTGATGAACATAGATATCGGAGGCGGAACCACCAAATTTTCAATTTGTGACCGTGGCCAGATTTCCGGCCTTACCGCCATAGATATAGGAGCGCGTATTATTTCATTCGATTCCGATAATATAGTTACCCGAATAGAGGAATCCGGAAAACACTTCGCTGACAAGGCAAAAATTGACTTGTCAATAGGAAAGAAGATTTCTAACCAAGCGTGCCATAAGATTTCTGAAAATATGACAGACAGTTTGATGGAAATAATTAAATGTCAAAAACCGACAAAAGACACCGAGAAATTACTTCGCCTTCCCTCAATTAAATATGATAAGAACATTGATGCGATAACTTTTTCAGGAGGTGTCTCAGAGTTCATTTACGGATATGAGACAAAAATTTTTGGCGACCTAGGTCCTTACCTAGCATGTTCTATACGTGAACGTATAGAAATCGATGATTACAAGATAATGCCACCCGTCGAAAATATTAGGGCAACAGTCGTCGGAGCATCTCAATATACAATTCAATTATCTGGCACAACAATAATGGTATCAGATGACAATCTACTACCCTTGAGAAATATCCCGGTAATTAAGCCAGAATTTTCTTTAGAATCTGAAGTAATAAGCTCCTCAAAAATTTCAAAACAGGTTGGAGATGCATTTAAGCGTCTAGACCTATCAAATACTGATCAACCGTTAGCCATTTGCTTCGACTGGTTCGGTTCGGCAAGCTACCATCGGATTAATAACTTTCTGTTAGGTATAAAAGAGGGACTATCCGGTCAAATACTTTGGGAAAAACCAATTATTCTCGTTTGTGAAAAAGATATCGGACGAGTATTTGGTTTTCATGCCACCGAGGAAATGAAACTCGAAAATAAAATTTTGTCTATTGACGGAATTATTCTTGAGGAATTTGATTACATAGACATTGGCAATGTGATACCCGCTACTGGAGCCGTCCCGATAGTAATCAAATCACTTTTATTTCCAACAAACTCAATCAGGATATAAAGTAAAAAAAAA
>CEUN01023654.1_pt1 | contig 19440 bp, 18 predicted proteins | sample 361501 | NCBI WGS metagenome assembly CEUN01 (sample SAMEA2622801, study PRJEB7988) | marine metagenome | biome: marine biome (ENVO:00000447); feature: marine epipelagic mixed layer (ENVO:xxxxxxxxx); material: "saline water (ENVO:00002010), including plankton (ENVO:xxxxxxxx)" | depth 120 m | reverse complement strand
GATGCACCATTTTATAAGAGAGAAATTTAAAAATAATTATAATAATGATGTGTCTTCTAATTTGACAATAATTTATGGTGGCAGTGTCAAGCCTGATTCTGCAAAAGATATTTTTCTACAACCTGATGTTGATGGAGGATTGATTGGAGGAGCATCATTAAACTCAAATGATTTTTCAGAAATTATCAATTCAATTTAACTTAATATAAAAATCGTAAATTAGCACCTAACTATCTGGTTATGAGTGTTAAAGAGAAAGAAAAAAAAGATTACTCTGTTGATGAACAGAAAGGTGATGAGCATCAAATTATTCTTTACAATGATGATTTTAATACTTTTGACCACGTCATTGAATCATTAATCAATATATGCGATCACAGCCCTGTACAAGCAGAGCAGTGCACACTTATAGTTCATTACAAAGGTAAATGTTCAGTAAAGTCTGGTACACTTATTGATTTAAAACCAAGGTTAAAGCGGTTGATTGAAGTAAACCTATCAGCCGAAATAATTTAATTAGTGTTTTATGAAATTAATTTTTAGTTTATCAATGGTTCTTTTTTTTAATTGTATCTTTTCCCAAACTAACAATGTTGTGCCAAAATCAATACATAGTTTTGATGTTACAGATATATATGGTAATAAATTCGACTTTAAGAGCCTAAAGGGCAAGAAGGTAATGGTTGTTAATACAGCATCTAAATGTGGACTTACTTATCAGTATAAAAACCTTGAAAAGTTATATAAGGAATACAAAGATGATAATTTTGTAATTATAGGTTTTCCTGCAAATAATTTTTTATGGCAAGAACCTGGTTCAAATGAAAAAATTGCATCTTTTTGCAAAGAGAATTATGGTGTAAGCTTTCCTATGATGAGCAAAATTTCTGTCAAAGGATCAACTATCCATCCTATTTATAAATTTTTAACAAAAAAAAGTGAGAATGGAGTTTTAGATTCTTCTGTTTCTTGGAATTTTCAAAAATATTTGATTGATGAAAATGGTTATATTGTTAGAGTTGTTTCACCTAGAACTAAACCAGATGATCAGTCAATTATTGATTGGATTTCAAGTTAAACTATGTCAAAAAAATTAAGCACCAAATGTATTCACTCGGGCGGTATTGTAGATGATAATTTTCATGGTAACATAACTCCAATATATCCTTCCATCACTTATGACTATTTAAAGAGTGATGCTTACCCAAGGTATTTCAATACTCCTAACCAATTATCGGCAGCAAAAAAAATTGCAGAACTCGAAGGCGCTGAAGATGCTGTTCTTTTTGGTTCTGGACTTGCATCAGTTGCAACTTCGATGTTTTCTTTGTTGAGCTCTGGTGATCATGTTATATTACAGAAATCTCTTTACGGAGGAACAATCAACTTGGTAAATACAGAATTTAAAAAATTCAAGATTGAATTTGATTATGTTGATGTAAGTAATAATGATGAGTTAGAAAATACTCTAAATTCTAAAACAAAAATTATTTACATTGAATCACCAAGTAATCCTTTATTGAGTATTACAGACATAAAGTCTATTGCTTCCTTTGCTAAAAAAAATAATTTAATTTCCATAATTGATAATACATTTGCCAGCCCAGTTAATCAAAATCCAATATCACTAGGTATAGATTTGGTTATACACAGTGCTACAAAATATTTAGGTGGACACAGTGATATCCTTGCAGGTGTCGTTTGTGGTTCAAATGATTTAATTTCTGTTATTAAAAAATCTGGTTTGAACTTTGGTTCAAATATTAGTGAATATATATCATGGCTTTTGGAAAGAAGTATTAAAACTCTGTCAGTAAGAGTTCTACAACAAAATTACAATGCTTTAAAAATTGCAAATTTTTTATCCAGACATAAAAAAATTAATAAAGTTTATTATCCAGGACTAGAAAACCACCCAAAACATGATATTGCTAAACTACAAATGACAGCTGGATTTGGTGGTATGGTCTCATTTGAGCTTAATGATTCAATTGACTCTGATAAATTTGTAAAAACTCTAAAAATTATTCAACCAACAATGAGCTTAGCTGGTGTTGAATCCACGATTACTTCTCCAGCAAAAACCTCTCACAGAAAAATGGATCCTGAAGACAGAGATAAAATCGGTATAACTAAAAATCTTCTTCGTTTTTCTGTTGGAATAGAGGATGCAGATGATTTGATAAATGATCTTTCAAATGCTTTAGAAATTAATGGATAAAAACTTAGATATACTTGCTTTTGGAGCTCACCCTGATGATATTGAGCTGGGATGTGGTGGAACTATAATCAAAGAAATTCATTCTGGTAAATCTGTTGGTATAATTGATTTGACTAGGGGCGAGCTTGGAACTCGTGGTACTCCTGAATTAAGGGACAAGGAAAGTGCTAGTGCTGCAGAAGTTTTGGGAGTAAAAATCCGAGAAAATTTAGGATTTAAAGATGGATTTTTTCAAAACAATGAACAGCATCAAATTGAGGTCATAAAAATGATTAGAAAATATAAACCAAAGATTGTTTTATGTAATGCTAAGGATGATAGACATATAGATCATCCAAAAGGTGCTGACCTTGTTTCTGATGCGTGTTTTTTAAGCGGCTTAGAAAAAATAAAAACCATATTAGATGGAAATAAACAACAATCCTGGAGACCATTAAATGTTTATCACTATATACAATGGAAAAATAGTAGTCCAGATTTCCTTGTAGATATAAGTGGTTTTGAGAATATTAAAATGGATGCTATCAAATGCTATTCATCCCAGTTCTATAATCCAAAAAGTAAAGAAAAAGAAACTTTAATCAGTAAAAAAAATTTCTTGGATACAATCTACAACAGATCTCTAGATTTAGGAAGACTTATAGGTGTTGATCATGCAGAGGGTTTTACTTCAAACAAAATAGTTGGTGTTGAATCTATTAATGATTTAATCTAATACTATTATTTTATATTCATATATGTTATATTAGCCAACTCAAAAATGGTGGTTGTAGTTCAGTTGGTTAGAACGCCTGATTGTGGTTCAGGAGGTCGCCGGTTCGAGTCCGGTCTTCCACCCAAATTTTTTCATGATTGATTTTTCATTTACATGCCCCTATTGCTGGGAATTACAAAATAAGCTAGTAGACCCATCAGTAATAGACCAGTCCTTTATCGAGGATTGTGAGGTCTGTTGCAATCCCATATCTTTTAATATAAAAATAAGTGATAACGTCGTAGTGCAATCTGATGTGTTCTCAATTGAACAATAAAAATTAATTGAGAGCTATTTTAAATAATTTACTCTTTATTCATTTTAATTTGATATGGTCCTTGCTTAAATTGCATGCTATTATTTTCTGTATCAAAAGTTAATTCAAGACCAGCTGCTTCACTACCAAACTTATTATCAGAAATTGGATCAAGTTGAAGAGCTTGTTCCATTACTTCTATGAATAAATTACCATCTCTAACAAAAACGCCAATTTTTAAAGGAATTCCTTTAGCACCGTAGGTACCAGCATAGGTTTCTAGTTTTTCAGCATCAACTTCAAATATTTCAGTTTCTGGTTTTGGGTCTAGTGCAATTCTTTGATCTCTGTTTGCAATATTCCAAGCAGTATAAAAAACTAACCTGCTTCTAACTTCAAGTAAATCATATTCAATCTTATCGGGCGTGTCAGACGGCATATGATAATCAGGGTGTGTCCCCGAGAAGTAAAAAATTATAGGTATACCGTTTTTTGCAAAGTTGTAATGATCGCTTCTATAATAAAATCTCTGTGGATCATCCTTAGCATTAAATCTATAGTCTAATTCTATATTGACAGTCTTTGAATTAGTTAGTTCTGAGAGATTATGAAGATCCTGACTATCATGATCGGAACCTATTATGTAAATATATTCTCTATTTTTTCCTTCCCTAGTTGGGTCTGTCCTACCAATCATATCTAGATTTAAATTCGTTACGGTATCCTCAAGAGGGTATATCGGATTATCAGCATAATAAGCTGAGCCTAGAAGACCTTTTTCTTCACCAGTAACATGTAAAAAAACAATACTTCTTTTTGGCCCCTTACCTTTTTTGCTTGCTTCCTTAAATGCTTGGGCAATTTCAAGGACAGCAACAGTTCCAGAACCATCATCATCAGCTCCATTGTGTATTTTATTTACATTACGCCCAGCTCGCGAGCCAGTTCTACCATATCCAACATGATCTAGATGTGCAGTTAATATAACATATTCATCTGGTATCTCTGTTCCTCTTATTATTGCTATTACGTTTTCTGTATCTACTTCCCCCTCATTTCCTCTTCTTATATTTAAAGTCATTTTTTGGAAATAATCTTTATCTGGATCTCCTGCTTCAATTTCATTTTTTATGTAAAAATTTCTTAGATACTCAACAGCTTTTTTCTGACCAGCTTCGCCTGTGTTTCTACCTTCAAATTCATCAGATGCATACACATATAAATATTCTTTTAAATCTTCAGCAGTGATAGTTTTTGCAAATTTTTTAGCTTTTTCTAGTTGAGTGTAAGAATTAATCGAAAATAGAAATGAAAGGACAAATAAAAATATATTTTTCATAAAAAAGATTTTTTTGGGGATGCTAATATAGTTATAATTTACAATGCTTTTTTTTATATTTAAAATTGATGAAAAAAATATCATTAGTTACTCTGTTGTTTTTTATGTTTTTTGGTTGTAAAAAAATTATAAAAAATGAATATAATTTTATAATAGTATATGTTGATGATATGGGTTATGGAGATATAGGATCTTACGGTCATCCAACTATCAAAACCCCTAATCTTGATAAGATGTCTCATGATGGGCAAAAATGGACTCAATTTTATTCAGCATCGAGTGTTTGTACTCCTAGCAGAGCTGCATTAATGACGGGTAGATTACCAATAAGAAATGGAATGATTGGGACTAGTGCGAGAGTGCTTTTTCCTAACTCTGATTTTGGATTACCTTCATCTGAGATTACTATTGCAGAAAAGCTTAAAGAAAACGGATATAAAACTATTGCAATTGGTAAATGGCATTTAGGTCATAAAAAGGAGTATCTACCATTACAGCATGGATTCGATTATTATTATGGAATTCCATATTCAAATGATATGAATGCCATGAACGGGGTTACTTGTTGTCCTGGAAATAATTATTGGCCTCAGTATGAAAAAAAACCTATTAACTCAAAAAATTATAATGTTCCTTTAATGGAAAATAATGAAATAGTTGAAAGGCCAGCTGATCAAACTACCATAACAAAAAGATTTTCGGAGAAGGTAGTTGAAAAGATTAATGAATTAAAAGATGATAAATTCTTTATTTATTTAGCACATAGTTTACCTCACATTCCTCTTTATGCGTCAGAAGATTTTTTGGGAAAAAGTAAAAATGGTTTATATGGTGATGTTATTGAGGAAATTGATCACGGAGTTGGTACTATAATTAGTGAGCTTAAAAAATTTAATCTTGACAAAAAAACAATAGTAGTTTTTACATCCGATAATGGCCCGTGGTTACCTTTTGAAACTCATGGAGGTTCAGCTGGTTTACTTAGAGAGGGTAAGGGAATGACATGGGAAGGTGGCCAGAGAGTTCCAGGGATTTTTTGGGGAGCAGATATAAAACCTGGTGTAATTGATCAAATTGGTTCCTCTATGGATCTGCTACCAACAATAGTTGATTTTACTAATACTGAAAAAATCTCAGACAGAGTTATTGATGGTGTAAGTATTAAACAAACTTTATTAAATCATACACCCAGTGAAAGAAATAAAATAATTTTTTACAGAGAAAGAGAAATTTATGCTGTAAGACTTGGTGACTATAAAGCCCATTTCATAATTAAAGGTGCTTACAATTATCCTGAGGGCAGTAATGAAAAAATTGTCTTAGAAGATCCTTTATTATATAATCTAAATATTGATCCTTCAGAGAAATTTAATATTTCTAATAAATTTCCAGAAAAAGTCAAAGAAATTAAAAAAATCGCTGAAGATCACCTCAAAAGTTTTGAACCACCAAAAAGTCTTTTAGAGTCCAGAACAAGTGATAGTTTTTAAATTTGACTGTTGATATAGTCCCAGAGTTTTATTCTTTGTTTTAATGCCTGATTAGAAAATTCAATAGCATTATTCCACTTTTCCTTATCATCTCCGCACAACCCTGAAATCATTTTCAATGCCATCGGACCGTGTTCGTCACCATCCATTTCAATATGTCTCTCAAGGTAATAAAGTAAATCATTTGTTTTACTTCCTGGTTTTTCATTTAGAGACTTAACAATGTTAATAAACATATCAGGAATCAAATCCTCTCTTCCAAAAGTAAAAACACTAGCTATTATATGAGTCTTTTTTGTGTCAATAACATCAAATGTAAAATTCATAAAATCTACCGCTGCATCAGGAATATCTGATTTTGAAACGGCTAATTTATAATCGTTACATTCCTTAACATTAGAAACGAAATTTTTGATTTTATCTGTTTTTGCCCCAATAGTTTCCATAGCGTCTAAATATAATTCATAATGACTCGTAGGGTTTTCCTCTTGATCAATATCACTTTCCTCACCCAAAACTATTTCATTTATCAACCTTCTTGAAACATTATCTTTTGTGGGGGTCCATGGTAATTTAATACTAGTTAAATCTATTTGAAGTGCTTTGACAAGTGACATGAAATCCCAAACTGCAAAAACATGTGTTTCCATAAATTTTGCTATTGCATGCTCTGATTTTAACTTAGAGTATATTGGGTGATTTAGAAGTTCATTTCTCGTCTCAGAGATATTATTTAAAAGTATGTCAATATTCTTCATTTCCGGATTTCAAAATTATATATTATTAGAAATAATTCATAGATTAAGTCAAAAATTATGCAATTAGATACTATTTTAATTTTTTTGTTATCTGTTTGTATTTTGACTTTGAGTCCAGGTCCTGATATAATTTATGTTTTTTTTAAGAGCTCAACTGAGGGGATAAAGGCTGGAGTAAAGACTGTTTTTGGCTTGACTACTGGATTGATTTTTCACACACTTTTGTTAGTTTTTGGTATTTCGGCATTAATTAAATCAAATGATAATATTTTTTTTGTGTTAAAACTTTTTGGTTTTTTTTATTTTATGTTTCTAGCTGGAAGTATTTTTTTTAGAACTAAAAAATCTAAATCTTCTAGTATAGTAAAAACAAATAATGACTTCTATGTTGGTTTAATGATGAATTTACTAAATCCCAAAGTCAGCTTATTTTTTATTGCCTTATTCCCTGGATTTATTTTTAGTGATAACATAAGTATTGAGATTCAGTTCTTAGTATTGGGTCTTATTTTTTGGTCCACCGCAACATTAATTTTTTTGATAGTAGTTTTCATTTCATCGAGAATAAAAGATAAGATTCAAAATTTATTGGATAATAAAAATTTAAAGTACGTCCAAGCCTTAGTTTTTTTACTGGTTGGAATCTGGATAATTAAATAACATTAATTAAACTCTTTTGATATTAACATGTGAGCTTTCTTTATGCAATCACTAACTGAAACACCCGCAAAGTAATTTCCAATTAAAAAAAACCCTTTATTTCTTGAATGAAATTGATTTACAGATTCTTCTATTACATCTTGAAAAAGATTGTATTGTGGAATTCCATTTTCCCATAAGTAAAAATTGGACTCTTGTAAATTACCTTGGCATTTAATTAGTTTTCTTAAATCATTTAAAACTAATTTTTCAATTTCACCTTTATTTTTCTTAAGAATTTGTTTTTGTTTTTCACCACCAACCATTACAGTGTAAACTTCATGTCTTTTGGAACAGATATGAGGAAAAATTTTACTGCTGAAAATTACCCCTAAAAAATTCTTATTATCCGAGGGTTTGGCTAAAATACCAAAACCACTCAAATCATTCTCTATATCTGACTTTAAAAAAGCAAAATGAAAAACACCAACTGCATTATATTCAATTTTTGATAGCGTGTCTTTTATTTCATCTTTAAAAATTATCTTTTCTAGCTCATATGATGGAACTGAACTGATTATATTTTCACATCTGTATGTCCTATTCGAATCTGTTTCAACCTCATACTTATCTTTAAGTTTTTTAATTTTTGTTACTCTTGTATTTGTAATTATTTTTTTACTTAAACTTTTAGCGATTGTTTCAGTTATATTATTAATTCCATTTGAAAAATTAAAAGATTCTATTCTTTGTTTTTTAGATTTAAACAACCCTTTAAGAATACTGCCAAAATTTTGTTCTAACTGCCATATCTTTTTTATTGCATGTTTAGCACTCATTTTACTTGTATCACCAGCATAAACACCCGTTAAGAAAGGTTCAATCAATTTATCATGAAATTCTTTTCCAAATCTATTTGAAATAAAATTCAAAACAGATGTATTTTTTTTGTGAGGAGGCTTAAAAAACTCTTTGAAAATACTAATTTTTGAATTTAACGAAAGAATCGGAGTCCTCAAAAACCTAATGAAACTACTTGGAACTGCTTTTGGTTTTCCTTTGTGAAAAACATAACGGTTTGAACTGATGTTTTTGTTGGGTACAATTATTTCATCAAACAGTTTAAAATCTTTAAGTATTTGGTTTATTGATGTATTATTATTTAAAATGGTATTTGGACCATTTTCGTAAATAATTCCATTTTTTTTTATTGTTTGGATTACTCCACCTGTTTTTTTTTGGGATTCAATTAAAACAAAATCAATACCTTTTTTTTTAAGAAAGTGACCAGCACTTAATCCACTAATACCACCTCCAATGATAACTGTGTTAATTGCATTCATTTAGACTGCCACCTTTTTACTCCATTTGGCAAGAAGTTTTGCCCAATCATCATCATCGTTTAAACAAGGAACGTAATGATAATTTTCTCCACCTGCCTCCAAAAACTCTTCTTTTCCTTCCATTGCGATTTCCTCTAAAGTTTCCAGACAATCAGTCACAAAAGCAGGAGTTACAATAACTAAATTCTTCTTACCTTCTTTGGCTAAACGAACAAGTTCGTCATCGGTGTAAGGCTTAAGCCAAGCTTCGTTTGGTAACCTGGACTGAAATGCATTACTGTATTTGTCTTTATCAATTTTTAACTTTTTAACTACTGCTTCTGTAGTTTCTAATACTTGGTGTCTGTAGCAGTATTTATGAGCATCAGATTTTGTGCTACAACAGTTATTTACTTTGTAGCAATGACTGTTAGTTGGATCAGAAATTTTTAAATGACTTACTGGAATACCGTGATATGAAAACAAAATATGGTCATATTTAATTTTATTTATAGTTTCTTTAATCTTGCTACTTAAAAGATTTATATAATTTCTTTCTTTGTAGAATGGAGAAACTATTTTCAAATTAACCCCAGGAAAATTATTCTTAACTTCATCTTTAACTTTTTCTACTACTGTTTCATATGAGGACATTGCATAGTGAGGGTATAGTGGAAGAACAACAATTTCATTAACGCCAGATTCGTAAAGCTCTTTTATTCCTTTATTAATGCTTATAGAACCATACCTCATTGCTAGAGCTACAGGAATATTTATGAACTTCTTTACTTTTTCAAATAGGCGTTGAGACAAAACTATGAGTGGAGATCCTTCTTTCCACCAAATTTTTTTATAAGCTTTGGCAGATTTTTTTGGTCGAGTATTTAATATTATAACTTTTACTAGAAACCACCTAAACCAGTAGCTTTTACCGATCACTCTTTCATCCATCAGAAATTCATCAAGATACCTTTTAACATCTTTTACATCAGTGCTATCAGGTGAGCCTAAATTTATCATTAATAGTCCTTTCATTTAGATTGTGTTTGAGTATGTACCAACTTTTTGATTAATTAGAGGGTCAAACCTCATGGCTATATTTCTTGTGAATAATCTACCTTTTTCAAAAACGATTAATTTTGAATCTTGAATCTTAATTAAATTGTCGCTAATAAAATCCTCGAATTTAGAGGCATTAAAATCTAATACGTTAACGACTTTTTCTACTGAACAATTATTTTTCTTAGCGATTTCAAATAGATCTAAATAATAATTGCACATTATTGTATTTATAGCATCTCTTACAATTTTTTGTTCATCATTTACAGAATAACCTCTTAAAACAGCTAAATTATTTTTTTCAATTGAGTTAATGTACTGTGCTGCATTTTTGATATTTTGACTATATGCAGAATCCAATTGGGATATTGAGGATGCTCCAAATGCATAAACTTGTCCTGTAGTTTCTCTTGTGCAATAACCTTGGAAATTTCTATGAAGCTGTTTGTTTTTTAATGCTATATCAAATTCATCTCCAGGTTTTGAGAAGTGATCCATTCCAATTGCAACATAACCTGCTTTCATGAACAAATCATAAGAATTTTCATACATCATAGCTTTTTCTTTTGAGCTAGGAAATCCAATTTTTTCTAAAATTTTTTGTCTTGGTAAAATTGAAGGCACATGCGCATAAGAAAATGTAACTATGCGTTCAGTATCTAATTCAATCGCTTTTTCAACAGTTTTTTTAAAACTTTCAACGGTTTGTAAGGGAAGTCCATAGACTAAATCTATGTTAGTTCCAGTGAAGCCTTCAGATTTAATTTTTTTTACGATTTCATTTATTGGATGCTTAGATGGCTTTCTATTAATTGCATCTAAAACATCATTCCTAAAATCCTGAATTCCTAGAGAAATTCTATTGAAACCAAATTTTTTAAGCAATTCAATATGTTTAAATTCTAAATGAGCTGGATTACATTCAATCGCCATTTCGTAATTTTCAGAAAAATTAAACTCCTCATACAACTTATTTGTTATTTTCTCAATATACTTAAGAGATATTGCATTAGGTGTTCCACCTCCCCAATGAACTTGAGTTAGTTTCCTGCTTTTATTAATCAGTTTACCTACATAATCAATTTCTTTAACCACTGCATCAACATATCTTTCTAAGAAAGGTTTAGTAAAGCCAGATTCAGTGGTACAGCCACAAAAATGACATATTTGAGGACAAAATGGAATATGAATATATGCAGAAATATTCTGTGGATTTTCAGTATTTGAATTTATAATTTTTTCTTTGAAATCTTCATTTGAAAAATTATTATCAAAAAAAGTAGCAGGCGGGTAGGAAGTATACCTTGGACCTGTTTTACTATATTTTTTTATTAATCTTTCCTCTACTTTCATTTTTATCTATTCCAGTTTTTTTCCTTTATCCACTTAACTGTATTTTGAACTTTCTTATAGTTAATATCAGGCAGAAATCCATGACCCAAGTTGAATATCCAGTCATGATTATTTTTTCCAAAATCCGTTAATGATTCTAGATATGATTCAATTTTATGATCATCATAATAAAAAATTCTGGGATCCATATTGCCCTGAATTCCAACATTATCATCTACTAACTTTCTTGCATTTTCTAATGACATATGCCAATCAATGCTAACAAAATCGCAAATTTCTTTATTTATTACCTTTAAGCCAAGTGAGTAATCTTTAGGAAAAAAAATCGTTGGACAATTCATTTCACTGGCTGCATTGAGTATTTTTTTTGAATGTGGTAAAATTAATTCCGTATATAAATCATAAGGTATACTACCACAATAGGTTTCAAAAAGCTGGAAACACTCAATACCGCTTTTAACTTGATTTTTTACATAATCAATGGAGGCTTCTGTTATTTGCTCTATAATTTTGATGCTTTCAGGCCTATTATTGTAAAAATATTTTATAGCATCTTTAAAGCCTTTTTTGGATTCATCCCCTCTGAACATAAATAAAAAAGTTGTTAGAGGTCCACCGCAGAATCCTATCAGAGGAGTATTGTTCTTATTTTTAACTGTATTGGCTATATTATTGTAGATGTAATTAAGTTTTTCAGGTTTATAATTCAACACAACATTATTTTTCTCGTTTAAAGCATTAGCAAATTTTGGGCCATTCTTTGTAAAAATTAATTCGAGACCAAGGGCATCAGGGATCACTAAAATATCAGAAAATAATATAGCACTGTCAACACCCAAGTCGTGTATCGGTAATAGTGTAACCTCAGTTGCTAAATTTACGTCCTTCATCATATCGTAAAAATTATGACTTTCCTTAAGTTTTCGATATGATGGGAGTATACGACCCGCCTGTCTCATAAACCAAACTGGTGGGCGATGATTTTTCTTACCTTTTAATGTACTTAAGAAAATGCTATCCATCTTTTAGTTTTTCTAGTGCTTTTTTGTTGCCAAGTATTAGTTTTTTTATGTCATTTTCTGAAATTACAGAGGACAAGAAAAGACATTCATATTGAGAGGGAGGTAGATAAATACCTTCTTTCAACATTAGATTAAAGTATTTTGCATACTTATCAGTATCAAGCTCTAAAGCATCTTTATAATTTATTATTTGGTCCTTTTTGGTAAAGAATAAAGTCATCATGGAGCCAACTCTAGAAATATGAGCATCGGTTTTGGTATCAATAATATTTTTGTTCCAACCATCTTCAATTTTCTTAGATATATTTTCCAATTTTTGATATACCTCTTTATCAAGCATTTTTAATAAAGTTAGACCCGCAGTCATTGCAAGAGGATTTCCGGAAAGTGTACCAGCTTGATATACTGGGCCTTCAGGCGCCAACATTCTCATAATATCAACTTTTCCACCGTATGCCCCTACAGGTAATCCACCCCCTATGATTTTTCCAAGCGTGGTTATGTCAGGCAACACATTATATAATTCTTGAGCTCCACCTGGTGCAACCCTAAAGCCAGTCATTACCTCATCAAATATTAATAAGCAATTATTATAATCACAAATTTTTCTCAGTCCAGATAAGAAATTTTTTTTGGGCTTGACAAGACCCATATTTCCAGCAATAGGTTCAACAATTAGTGCTGCAATTTCATTTTTATTTTCATAAAATAATTCTTTTACAGAGTCTAAATCGTTGAATTCTGCAATCAAAGTGTCTCGAGCTATATTTTTTGTTACACCTGGGCTATCTGGAAGACCCAAAGTGACAGCACCAGAACCTGCTTTAATCAGAAAACTATCTCCATGTCCATGATAATTTCCAGCAAATTTGATTATTTTTTCTTTGCCTGTATACCCTCTGGCCAATCTTATTGCACTCATGGTTGCTTCAGTACCTGAATTAACCATCCTTACCATTTCAACAGATGGAACCATTTCAACAATTTTTTTTGCAACTGCAGTTTCAATTTCAGTTGAAGCACCATATGTTGTGCCTTTTGAACTTGCTTCATTGACTTTGCTTATTATCCTTTTATTAGCATGACCAAAAATTAAAGGTCCCCAAGATGATACACAATCTATGTACTCATTTCCATCAATATCAAACATCTTACTTCCATTACCTTTATTAAAAAAAATAGGATTCGAGCCAACACTTTTAAATGCTCTAACAGGTGAATTCACTCCACCAGGAATATATTTTTTTGCTTCAGAATATGCTTTTTTACTATTCTTAAACATCAGTTTTATTTAAATATTTTACTACTTCAATAGAGTGATAGCTTATTATTGCGTCTGCACCGGCTCGTTTCATTGATGAGATAATTTCTAAAATTATTTCAAGCTCATCAATATATTGTTTTTGAGCAGCCGCTTTAACCATGGAATATTCACCACTAACATTATATGCAATGATTGGGACATTGAATTTAACTTTAACCTCTCTAATTATATCTAAGTAGGCTAGTGCTGGTTTAATTATTACAGCATCTGCACCTTCATTAAGGTCTTGCTCTATTTCTCTTATAAATTCTTTAGAATTCTTGAAATTCATTTGATAGCTTTTTCGATTTCCTTTTTTTGGGATATTATCAACTGCATTTCTGAATGGTCCATAAAAAGATGAAGCATATTTTACAGAGTAGGGGAATATTGGTATTTTTTCAAAACCTTTTTTGTCAAGCTCATTTCTAATCAGCTGAACACGACCATCCATCATATCCGAAGGTGCAATCACATCAGCTCCAGCTTCCGCTAAAGTTATTGACTGTTTGGCTAATGTTTGAATTGTTAGATCATTATCGACTTCATCATTTGTGATTGTTCCGCAATGTCCATGATTTGTATAACTACAGTTGCAAACATCAGCTATCACTAAAAGCTTATCTCCAAATTTTTCTTTGATTTTTTTAATGGCTTTGGGTATAATACTGTTATGTGAGCAAGCAATATCACCATTCTCATCTTTTAGTTCTGAGACCCCAAAAAGTATAATATTTTTTAAACCAAGCTCTAACAGCTCAGAACAAAAATTTAGACAATTATCAATTGATAATTGAAACTGTTTGTCTAAGCCTTTAATTTCATTTTTAACGTTATGTCCGTCTGTGACAAATATAGGTTGTATTAAATCAGACTTATTAATTGAAACATCTTCAAACATTTCTCTGATATTCAAATTATATCTTAACCTTCTTAATCTTGTCTTAGGATAATTCATAACTGGTTGTTTTTTTTAAAAATTTAATTAAACTATCACTAATGCCTTCAAATGTCTGCATTTTTGAAGTTAAAACGGTTGAGTATCCAGCACTTTCAATGTATGAAGTTGTGGTCTTCCCAATGCTTACTATTTTAGCAAGTGAAGGGTTATAAAAATTCACAAAAGATTTAAAAGAAGACGGGCTCGAAAAAATAACATAAGGTGACTTATTTTTGATAAGCTCCTCTAGATTTTTGTACTTTTTGTCTACTAGTTTTGTTTGATAAACAATGATTTTTTTTGTTTTTGAAAATTTATTTAAAGATTTACACAATCCATCATTAGAAAGAGATCCTTGAACTAATAGTGCATTTTTTGAATTAATTATTTTAGTTTTTTCTATTTCGGAACTCATTGAATCAGAATAATTTCTTTTGCAAACATAATCAGCTTTAAAGCCAAAATTTTCTAATTCATGAGCCGTTTTTTTTCCAATGCATATAAAAGACTTTGTGCTAAGGTCAATTTTTATTGAACCCGAATTGTTAAAAAAATATTTTACGCCATTTTTTGAAGTAAAAATTATTGAATTAGTTGAGCTTAAATTAATATTTTCATTGATCTCTGATTTTAATGTTTTAATCATGGGAAAATGAAAAACCTTGAATCCTGATTTCTTGAGCTTTAAAAACCCTAATTCATTAATCTCGTTGGTGATTACAACATTAATTTTTTCATTTAATTTCATTATCAATTTTTTTTAATAATTCAATAACATGATCCTTTTTAAATTTTTGGGATAATTCAATCGAAAGATCTTTTCTTAAATTCTTTGATGAAACTTTATGCCGAATCGACTTTTTACCGTCAAGTGATAGCACTATTCCATCCAAAAAAAGTGTATTGTCTTTTATGTAGGAATATGCTCCAATGGGATAATTACATCCACCCCCCATCTTTTTCATAAAATTCCTTTCATTTGTTGTACAAATCATAGTTTGTTCGTGATTTATTTTGGAAACAAAAGCTGTAGCTTCAAGGTTGTCAATATTTGTTTCAACTGCAATTGCCCCCTGACCCGGTGCATTTAAAAATGAATTTAATTCAAAATATTCTGTTATGTATTGTTCTAAATTTAATCTCTCAATTCCTGCAGCTGCCATAACTAATCCATCGAAATTACCATCAATCATTTTATTTATTCTTGTGCCAACATTTCCTCTAACATCAATAATATTTAAATTCTCATTTAAACTTAAAATCTGCGCTTTTCTTCTTAGTGATGTGGTACCAATTATGTCATTCTTAGTAAAATCTTCAATTCGTTTTTTATGGTTACTTAGAAAAACATCTTGTGGATTCCCCCTTTTTAAAACGGCGGATAACCTTAGTTTGTCAATTTGCTCGACAGGCATGTCTTTTAAACTATGAACTGCTATATCAATTTTGTTTTCCAATAATAAATGCTGAATTTCCTTGACAAAAAAACCTTTATCCAAGTTTCTGTCTAGAGGCTGATCAAGTAGTATATCTCCTTTTGTTTTTACTTCTTTTATCTCAATTATCAGATTTGGAAAGTTTTTTTTTAACTCTTTTTTTACTAAATGTGTTTGATAAAGAGCTAATTTACTTGTTCGGCTTCCAATGACAACTTTATTTTTCATTTAGGAAAATTTGATTTATAATTTCAATTGCCCTTTCATCTTTTCCATTATTACTAGCCTTTTTTATTTTTTTGACCAGATTATTTGAAAACTTATCATAAACCTTACTGAGGTGAGAGTTTAGGTCGTCACCATTTTTCTGTTCCGAGTAGTAATCTTCAATATTGTTCAGTGTTTCATTTACTATTAATTCACGCACTTGTTTTTTTAAAGACAAAATTGAGGGTCTTAATGATCTCGCATTAGTCCAATCATCAAATTCAACTAAAAATTCTTCTATATACAATTCAGCTTTAATAATTTCTCCTTTTCTCTTTTTATAATTTTCATTTACAGCATCTTTGAGATTGTCAACGTTAATTACTTCAACATTCTCCATATCATATAAATCACTTGATAAATTTCTGGGTACTGATAAATCAACTAAAAGAAGTTTTTTTTCTCTACCGTTCATTATTTCTAATAAATCAGATTTACTTAAAAGTGTGTTTCTTGAGCTGGTTGAGAATATAACAACATCACAGTTTTTTATTTCATTTTTAAAATTTCTAAATTTTATTGATTCATATCCAAGCTCTTTACAAAAATCAGTTGATTTTGATTCGGTTCTATTAGTGATTTTTATGTTTTTAATGTTTTTTCTATGTAAGTGTCTTATTGATAATTTTGATGTTTCACCAAGTCCAACACACATGAAATTAGATTCCGATAAATCATATTTTTTTGTGATTTGCTCGACTGCAGCATAGCTTACAGAGACAGCACCTCGGCCAATGTCAGTGTTTGTTCTTATATATTTTCCAGTTTCAAGAGACTTCTGAATCATTCTTCCTAAAATTGGTCCAAGCATTTTATGCTTTTTAGAAAAGTAGTAAGCATCTTTAAGTTGTTCAACTATCTGAAATTCTCCAATAATCATTGACTCTAAACCTGAAACAAGTCGAAACAAATGGTTGGCAACATTGTACGAGCCTGTAAGATTATTTAGATAAGGAGACAAGCTGTCTTTGTAGCCTTTAAAATCTACAAGTTCTTTTACGATAGTATGTAAAAATTTTTTTTCTTCTCCAACGTGATTTTCAAATTCAAAATATATTTCGGTTCGATTACATGTTGATATCATCATTAATCCCTCGACACCAACCTTTTTTTTGAGTAGATTATTAAAAACAATTTTTTCAGAATTGTCAAAGTAAAATTTTTCTCTTATTTCTAAGGGAGCAATTTTGTAGTTAATGCTAATTAGTCCTACCAACTTTTTTACTTGATACGCCAAATTTACTTTCAAAGAGATATCCAAAAATAACGCTAGAAGGTCTAAAAGTATAGCTATCAGTTCACAGAGCTAATATATAATGATTCTAAATAATAATATCGATAAAAGTTCTTTTAAATATCATTTTTAAATTATATGTTTGAACTTTATTTATAATAATTCTAAATAACATTTTATTTAGTTAATTTATTATAGTTTTTTCTAGTTCACACCTTGAGAGGGACTTAGGTATAACTCAGAATATCTAAGTTCCTTTTTTTAATCGATAAACTTGAGTTTGTATTTTTTGTCAAGTACTGGACAGTTTTCGTATTTACCAAATATTTTATATCTAATCGAAGCTATAAAATCATAGAAGATGTCACAAATGAAATATGGAATAACACTTATTAAAAGCCTAGGGATAAGAAATTTTTTTGTTTTTTTGAGAACATACTGAACAGCCTCTGTTTTTCTAACTAATTTCCCATTTTCCATCATTACAGCAATAGAGTCAGTATTTTTTAAAATATGCATGTTTTCTTTAGCAAAATTGCTCTGAAAATTGGAAAACAGGAAAACATTGTCACTATCATTTCTATGTACCCATCTAAAAAATGAATTACACATTACGCAAACTCCATCGTATATAATAATATCATTTTTTTTCATCAAAACTTTATTTGCATTGTAAAATATAAATTTCTAGGAGCTGATGGAATAATTCCCGGACCTGGATATCCAGTAGCTCTTCTTGTAAAATATTTTTCATTTAAAAAATTATTTACTCCAGTTTCAAAGCTAAGGTTTTTTAGCTTGTATGTTAATGAAATGTCAGCTAATCCATATTCTGGAATTTCGCCAATTACACCACTCAAATTTCCATCGATAGCATTTGATGAGTCAGTAAATTGTTTTGAAATAAATGAATATTGAAAATTAAATGTCAAATTTTTGAATCCAAATTTTAAACCTGTTTTTAAATTATGATTTGGAACGAATTCAACAGAGTTACCTTCAATACCGACTTGATCAGACTTTAAGTACTTAGATTGTATGTATGAATAGTTAATAAAGTAATTAAAATCAATATTATTATTTTTTAACAAAATTTCATTTAAATCAAAATCGAACAGTGATTCTATTCCATTAATTCTTGCATTACCAACATTTCCTCTTTCGCTTTTTACATTTCCGTCAGGAAATACTTTTTGAATAAATCCAATTCTATCCTCATAAAGTAGTAAGAAAATATTTGCATCATATGAAATTTTTCTTTTGAAATTTCCTCTGAGGCCAAAATCAAATGTGTAACCCTTTTCATCATCAATATTTGGGTTTACTGCATAAGCTGGATTTATAGTGCTTATATCAGCGAATGTCACCGACCTATAGTTTTGACTAATATTTGAGTACATTTCGATGTTTCTATTTGGTTTATAACTTAAACCCAAGCCAAGAAGAATAAAATTTCTCTTTTTTTCATCAAATTCATCAAATCTCTCGTTGTAAATTACATTTCCAGCTCCATCTAAATTAATTCTTCTGTAAAACCCATCGCTTTTAGTCAAAATATTTTCATACCTAAATCCTGGTGTAAGTGACAGGTTGTTTTTCAAATAAAAAATATTTTCTGCAAATAAGGCAATGTTCTTATTAGGATATATGTAATTTGATTGATTGGTATAATTAGGATATTCATTTGTTTTAAAATTAAAATCAGCATCATTACCATTGGATCCTGGCCCTTGTATGCTTGAGGAATTTGAGTTATAATATTTAAGTCCAACTAAAAAATATGATTTATTTTTAAATGCATTATAATTAGTTAGAAATCTGGTTTCAAAACCATGATTTGAAAATTTACCTTTAATTAAGTCTCTTTCAAGACCTGAATCCACCTGACTGACCCTGTTACTTCTAAAGCCGAGTGAATTTCTACTGGCTTCAAGTCCAAAAAAACTAAATGTAAAGTTGGTTCTTTCAGAAAATTCCTTTTTAAACTTAATGTTGTATAGAAACCAGTTCACTTCAAACCAGTTTCTAGATCTATTGCTTTGAAATG
>CEUN01046593.1_pt1 | contig 19444 bp, 15 predicted proteins | sample 361501 | NCBI WGS metagenome assembly CEUN01 (sample SAMEA2622801, study PRJEB7988) | marine metagenome | biome: marine biome (ENVO:00000447); feature: marine epipelagic mixed layer (ENVO:xxxxxxxxx); material: "saline water (ENVO:00002010), including plankton (ENVO:xxxxxxxx)" | depth 120 m | reverse complement strand
ACTTGCTGCAGCCAGTCTGGTGCCACAGGTCGAGCCGGTACAGCATACGGGGTGCGCAGGCTCTTACCTGACTCCGAACGGCCTGCGCGCCACCATGCAGGAACCCGGGCGGGAATGTATGGCGCGCGCCATGACAGGCACCACAGTGATGGCGCACCAGGGCAAGGCCACGGTCGAGGTTTAACTGACTCGCCGTCCGCTGCAGCCCTTCGGTTGCGTCCAAGCGCGGCGCCATCGGCCAGTCAGCTTGCGGCACGGGCGGCGCCGCGGCCAGATCCAGCTCGGCGAACAGCGCCGTCAGAAAACGGGCGGGTGCAAACGTCGCCTAGCGCAAGACCGGAGCACGCGCATCCGCCAGGCGCTGAATGGCACTGGCAACCCCGGCGAAGTCGTCAGCGGCGATCAGCTCGAGGCGTGCGTCCCGCGAATTGGTCGTGAGCCTCGCAACCCGCATGCTGTTGCCATCCGGCAGGCGTACACGCCGAAGCCGGCGGCGTCGACCGCCGCAAGAAGACCTTGCGGCGGGACCAGGATGCCGGTGTTCAGCTCGCGATAGCGGTCGCCGAACCCAAGACGACGGTTTTGCCGTCCTGATTCACCGTTTCCAGTTTGAGGTCCACGAGCGTCTGGCCATTTTCCTCGCGAATCTCTTCCACGGTGGCCTTGCCAGTCAACGTGTCACCAGGCCATACCTGATTGGTAAAACGCACGCCAAACTTGCGTACGTTCTCCGCACCAAACATGTTCGTGACAATACGGCCAGTCATACCCATCGACAGCATGCCGTGTGCGAATACACCGGGATAGCCTGCCGCCTCTTTGCAGTACAGGTCGTCGGTGTGTAACGGGTTGTAGTCGCCGGATGCACCGGAATACATCACCAGTTGCGTGCGTTTGAGGTCTTCGACCAGAACTTCTTCGTGCGTATCGCCAACATTCAAGCTGCTTGCATTCATTTGCTTCTCTCCCACCAACTCAACTTTGTTCGACCGGGCGTTCGGTTTTGACACCGACGCTGCGGGCCGTACACACCAGATCGCCATTTTGATCGCGGTACTCGGTGATGCGCTCGCTGAACATCAGCTTGCCGGCGCGTTTGCTCTCACGCTCCCAGGTGTTGCCGTCGCGCGTCGTGACCGTCAGCACATCCCCCGGGCGAATTGGACGTTCGTACTCAAAATGCTGCTCCGCGTGTAAGCCGCCGGACGATGCGGGCTTCCCCTCGATACCACTCGGATTTTTCCCGGAGCCGAACCATGGCTCGTCGTCTTTCATGCGCAGGAAATAATCGGGATTGAACTGCGCGACGGACTGGGCGTAGGTCGGCGGCGCGGCAGCGTTTGCATCGTAGTCGGCGGAAAAATCGCCGATCGAACGCGAAAACATCATGATGTGTGACGCTTCCACCGGAAACGTAATTTTGTCGTCATCGCTCACGTGAGCTCTCCTGTTCGGGTCGTTACTTGTGGGTTGTCCGAGCGGCCACTAGTGCCAGATACCGGCGCTCTAGCGACACTCTTTACCAGACAACAAGACTATCTTCGTTTCGGTGACGCTACACAAGACCCACGCCAAAACTGCACAGGCCTAGATATGCAGAGTCATTCAAACTTGGGCGGGCGCTTCTCGAGGAATGCCTGCATTCCTTCGCATGCGTCTGCGCTCAGGAACAGCTCCGACTGCACGCGCCGTTCGAACGCGACAACGTCTTCGTGTGTTCCGGTCGCGCCGATCGCAACACCTTGTTTGATATACGCGAGGACCGCCCTCGGCGAAGCCGCCAGGCGTTTTGCAAACTTCTGCGCCTTGGCGGCAAAAACATCCGCTTCGTAGAGCTGATTCAACAGCCCCAGGCGATACGCTTCTGTAGCATCGATGCGCTCACCCGTCATCATCAGCTCCGTCGCCTTGCCTGTACCAACCAGACGCGTCAACGCGTGAAAACCACCCCAATCGGGCACCAGCCCGATCTTCACAAAAGCTTGCGAGAACACGGCCTCTGTTGAGCCGAGGCGAATGTCACAGCCGAGTGCAAGATTGAGGCCGCCCCCCGCGGCCGGGCCGTTGATAGCCGCGACCACCGGTTTTGGCATGGCACGAATCGTTGCCATCACCTTGCCTGCGACGTCGATACGCCCGGCCAATGTGCTGGTGTCATTTCTGGCTTGCAGCTCCACCATGTTGGCGACATCACCGCCTGCACTAAACGCACGACCGGTACCGGTGATCACCACCACGCGGGCCGCATCATCCTCAGCCAGCGCCTGCAGCCGTTCGTGTAATGCAACGCGTAGCTCATCGCTGAACGCGTTCAGGACTTCAGGGCGGTTCAGCGTCAGCGTGACAACGCCATCTCTCAAGTCGTAGAGCAGCGGACTCGTATCCACAGCGGTTTCGTTCACAGACTTCCTCCCACAGAATCGTTGTTCGCTATTGGGTAGTCGCCAATACTCTCAGGCCCATCCTTGCAGCGTTGCCGCTTCCGCGCGCAGGCGTTCCGGGCCACCCAACAGCTGGCGGTTCGCGCCGATACGTTTGAACCAGTAGTGCAAACCCAGCAGGTCAGTGAATCCCATCCCGCCGTGTACTTCGGTCGCGGTGCGCGCCACAAACTGTCCGACCTCACTGATGTGAGACTTCGCGAGCAGGGACATCAGACGCGCGTCATCAAGCTTCTGGTCGTGTGCGTAGGCTGCGTACCAGATGAGGGCCCGGCACGGCTCGAGGCGCGCCGCCATTTCGGCACACAGATGTTTGACCGCCTGGAATGAACCAATTAACCGATTGAACTGTTGTCGTTCACCTGCGTAGGCAACGGCTTTGCCGATCATGGTCTGCGCCGCACCCAGCGAATCAGCCGCCAACAAAATCCGTGCTGCGTCGGTCAGCCTGGCGGCCACTTCGCCAGCCTGGTTCTCGCCACGCAAGCTCTGAACGGCACAACCGCCCAGCACAACTTCGTCCGCGCTGCGGGTCTTGTCGATGGTAGTAAGCGTGCGGGTCTGCACGCCCGGGTTAGCCAGCTCAGCCAGATGGAGTCCACCCGTGTTATCCGCCAACAGCAGATGCGTAGCGTCAGTCAGCTCCCAGGCAAACAACAGCTTACCGTGAGCTTTCCCTTCGCTGACCTCTACGCCAGAACCTTCGCGGGCGCCAGAGCGTTCATTGATCGCCAGCCCGACACGCATCTCGCCGCTGGCAATTTGTGGCAACCACAGGGCGTTCTGCTCGGCGTTCCCACCGTAGCGCAATGCCAATACCGATAACACCGCCCGGGCGCTGAAAGGCACCGGCGCCACGTGCTGACCCAGGGTCTCCTGTACGAGCGCCGCGTCCAGTAAGCCGAGACCCAGCCCACCGTATTGCTCGGGCACCACGAGCTGCGCGACCCCTAGTTCGGCAAGTCCCGCACTCAAGTCCTTTGCCCGGTGCAGGTCCTCCGCGCACTCTCGCACCCGGTCGAGTGGACACGCCTCCGTGAGGAATCGACTCATGGATTCCTGCAGCATGCGCTGCTCTTCAGACAGCCCAAAGTCCATCGTCTAAGCCACCTGTTCAGCCCACTGCACTTCCGATTGCATCGCAAACGGTGCGAGCTTCTCGGCAATCGCCTGGGCGATCGTCTCACGCTGGTCTTCCGCCGCGCCGGACACCGTGATCGTTGTGAGCGAGCCGTGAGTGCCGTGCGCAGCTACCTTCGCAACCACCGATACCGCATCACCACCTACATCTTCAAGCAGCGTCGAAAAAACACGCGTGGCCGCATCCCACCGCAGCGCTGGCTTGAATACCTTGCCTACCCCGGTCAGCGGAATCGCGTCCATCAACTGAAGTCCAACGGGCACCGCGGCGCGTTCGGGGGTATGTGCTGCGATATGTTCTATGAGCTCGTCGCTGGTTGCTTGTGCATCCGGGCGCAGTTGCACGTAGGCCGTCGGCAGTTCGCCCGCGTACGCATCCGGTTGACCAACCAGCGCCGCAACCTCAACCGCCGGATGCTGGTACAGCACCTCCTCAACTCCGGCCGGATCAATGTTGTGCCCCCCTCGGATAATCAGATCTTTTGCACGGCCGGTGATCCACAAGTAGCCATCTTCATCAACGCGCCCAAGGTCGCCCGAGTTCACCCACCCAGGCTCAATAAAGGCGCCGGCGTTGTGTTCATCGTTCATGTATCCGGTGAATACGCCGGGGCCAGACATCGCGACCACGCCGATCTCGTTGGCCTCACATTCACTGGCGTAGTTGCCATCCGCGTCCAGCTTGACGATACGAACCTTGGAATGCGGCAGCGCGTGTCCGACAGCACCCAGACGAATTTCACGGTTGGGGTAGTTGAGCGTGTGTACGCTGGCGGTTTCTGTCATGCCGTACACCTCAATGACCGGCACACGCAACATCTTCTGCAATGCCTCGCCGACGGCAACCGGGATGGCCGAGCCGCCACCCGAGCTGTACATGACGCTGGAGGTATCCGCGTTGCCCACGGGCATCGACACAGCAGCACCCAGCACGGTTGGAACACCGCCAAAGTTTGCGGGCTTGTAACGATGCACCAGGCGCCAGACGTTCTTGATGGCACTTGGATTGCGCCAGCCAGCCGCGGAGACGACCACCAGCGTGCAACCTGCGGCGAGGTTCGCAAGGCCTTGTGTCAGGGCGCCCCCTACATGAAACAACGGCAAGCCAAACAACACCGTGTTGCGTTTGCGACTGGGCAACAACACGTTCAGGCCCCATGCCTGATAGACCTGATTCCCATGTGTGTGGCGAACGAGTTTCGGGGTGCCGGTGGTACCACCGGTATGGAAGTAGGCTGCAGTATCGGTTGGATCGATGACACGGCCACTCTCCAGGGCGTCCCCGGAATACTTCGCAATTTCCGCGTCAAAGTTGAGTGTGTTATCACTCTCGCCAGCACCGGCTCCGACCTGAATCACGGTCTTGAGCTCGGGTAACTGGTCAAGAATCGAGCTCACCTTCTCCCAGATATCCGTCCCGGGCGTAGGCGCGAGGACCACCAACACCTTGGTGCGGGCGGCGCGCAGAATCTCCGCCAGCTGATGAGGCGCGAGCAATGGGTTAACCGGATTGGCGATGCCCGCGGCCTCCGCGCCAAACAATGCAACAAACGCTTGCGGGACCAACGGCAGTAACAGACTGACGACGTCGTCCTTGCCAACCCCGTGCGCGTGAAACAGGTTGGCGGCGCGCGTGACGTGCGCCGTGAAATCGCCAAACGAAATGGTGATGGGCGCCTCATCCGGATCGGCGTTTGGCAGAAACTGAATGGCGGGCGCTTCGCGGTCGATACTTGCACCCAACTGAATGACTTCGTAGGTGCTTCTGGCCGCCACCCGATCTTCGTACGGTGTCGTCTCAAACTCGGCAATATCGTCTGCGGACGAAAGCGAGGGGAAGTTGTCGTGATGTAAAAAACGGTCGATAGGCGTTAGACCAAACTCTTGCGCAGCCATGCTGCTTTCCTCCTGTAGGCGCACATCCGTACGCCGCATTTATCGTTGTTCTGCCATCAGCTTTGTACTTTTGGTTGTTTGTATTTGTGCTTGTCTTATCGTTTCTTGTCTGGCTTCATCGTTTATTGTTTGGGAGGGATCTTCGGTTCGCGCGGCATGCCGAGCCCCCGCTCCGCGATGATGTTCTTCTGAATCTGCGCCGTACCACCGCCGATAATCAGACCAAGGTCAAACATGTACTTGAATTGCCAGGACCCTCGCGCGCGCAAGTAAGGGCTATCCTCGTACAGCGCGCCAAACTCACCCATGACGTCGATGGCAAGGCCTGCCAGTTGATGGTTCAACTCGCAGCCCTGCAACTTCACTATCAGGCGTTCGATCCCGCTCTTCTCCCCGCGTAACCGCTGCGTCATCAGCCTGAGGCCATGCATACGCATCGCATGCACTTCAGCTTGCAGCTTGATCAGACGATCGCGATACACCGGATTTTCCATCAATCGATACCCGTCCACCGTCTCGGTTTCCAACAGCTCGATGATCTGATTGAGCCGCTTCAAGGCGGCGTCCGGGTCACCCAACATGCCGCGTTCATGCGTCAGGGTGGCGTTCGCCACGGCCCATCCTTCGCCTGGCGCGCCAACAATCTGATCACGCGGCACGCGCACGTCGGTGAAGAACACTTCGTTGAACGTGGACGTCCCGGCCATCGTCATCAGCGGGCGTACTTCGATGCCGGGCGTGTCCATGGGTATCAACATATAAGAGATCCCCTTGTGTTTGGGTGCATCCGGCTCGGTGCGCACTAGGCAGAACATCATGTCGGCGTGTTGCGCCGTGCTGGTCCAGATCTTCTGGCCGTTGATAACGTAGTCATCACCATCAATCACGCCGGCGGTCTTGAGACTCGCGAGATCGCTGCCGGCATTCGGCTCTGAATAACCCTGACACCAGACCATCTCACCGCTCAGCGTCGGCTGAATAAATCGCTGCTTCTGAGCCTCGGTACCAAGCTCGAGGAGTGTAGGCACCAGCATCGAGATACCTTGACCAACGATGCTGCCCGGCGCGGGCGACCTAGCGAACTCCTCGGCAATGATGTGCGACTTCAACAAATCAGGCTCTGCACCGTAGCCGCCGTACTCGCGCGGGATGGTGCGCGCGGCATAACCGTTTTCTATCAGCGCCTTTTGCCACGCAAGCCGACGCTCGCTCTTGTAGTCGAGGTCTCCAGACTCAGGCGCTTCGTGGCCGCGTGTCGAGAGAAAATCTCGCACTTCAGCGCGGAACGCTTCGTACTCCGGGCCAACGTTGATATCCATCAGATATTCCTCAACTTACCGCCGCACCGTGGTAACCAGCAGACTGAAAATCAGCCCATACGACTTCGCGCATGGAATCAGCAAAATCCTGCACAGTCCACGGCCAGGTGATCGGCACACCGCGGTCGTCCAGGTACCAGCTTGCGCAGCCCGTCACCCAGATGGTGTTTTTCATCGCAGCGACCACTTCATCGGTGAATCGCCGCGTAGCGGCATGCGTGGGCGCAACGACAGCATCCGCGTCGCTCGCCAGCCGGTCCAATAGTTGCACAATGTAGGCAAACTGGATTTCGGCAACGTCGATGAGAGAGAAGTTGCCAACAGGACTCTGCGGCCCCATCAGCATGAAGAAGTTGGGAAACTCGGGCAGCGCGATGGACCGGTAGGCGTACACGGATTCGGACCACACCTCGTCGAGCGTTACTCCGTCCACGCCCACCAGTTCCATGGGGCGCATGAACTGATGCGCATTGAACCCGGTGGCCAGTACCAACACGTCCAGTTCGTGCCGTCGCCCGTCTTTCGTCAGGATCCCGCGTGGTTCGATGGTCTCGATCGCATCCGTGACTACATCGGCATTGGGGTGCTGAATCGCCTCATAGAAACCTGCCGACATGATGAGCCGCTTGCACCCGGCCCGGTAGTCTGGCGTCAGCTTACGACGGAGATCCGGGTCGCTGATGCTACGTTCCAGGTTGTCTCTGCATTCCTGCTCCAGCGCCTGCATCGCTTCGCCATCGACATCCACCAGCGCGTTGGAGAAACGCTCGTCAATGACACTGCTCATACGTTGGCGGATATGTTGCAACGTACCCGGCTCTTTGAAACGCGCCTTGTCATCCTCGCTGTAATAGCTGTTCGCCTCGGGCCAAATCCATTGTGCTGTGCGCTGGAACAACTTGAGAGAGCGCACCCGCTCAACCACGTCGGTGACAATCTGGATGGCTGTTGAGCCTGTACCGATGATGCCCACCCGCTGAGCATCCAACGAGACATCATCTGGCCAGCGCGCGGTGTGGAAAGCAGGCCCGGCAAAGGTATCCAGGCCTGGAAACGCGACATCACGCGGATGGTGCAGGATGCCTGTTGCGGCCAACACGGCGTCAAACTGACCCAACACCTCCTCGCCAGCAACCAACGTCCACGCGCCGTCAACAAACTCACACCGGGTGATCTCGACGCCAAAACGCATCACCCGCCGCACATCAAAATCGTCAGCGATGCGCTCAAGGTAGGCCCTAATCTCAGGCCCGGGTGAATACTTCTGCGACCAGCTTGGATTCGGTGCAAACGAATACGCGTACACGTGCGAAGGGATGTCACACGAGAGTCCTGGATAACGGTTGTGCAACCACGTGCCACCCAGGGACTCCGCCTTCTCGAAAATCTGGAAGTCATCGTATCCGGCGGCGCGGAGTTTGATGGCGCAGAGGATGCCGGACATACCGGCGCCAATGATGGCGATGCGGAGCTTTCGCGCGGCCAACGTTCAATCACTCAGGAGTTGCAGATAAACCTCCATCTTGCGACAAGGGCCGCGAGCTTGCCAAGCGACGGGGTGGGAGCGCCGCCGCGGTCACCCCCAGCCGAATAGCAACTCGGAAATCAAGACAATGTGCAGGACCACAACGATAATGCAAAGCACCCACACGAGGCGCTTGTGGGAACCGAAGATGCTGGCCGCCTGGACACTGTCCGGGTTCGCTCGCACGTGCTCCGTCCACCTGGCTTGCGCATCCTTGATAACCGGCTTTGCCCGGTCCACAGTCTGACGGTCTTCCACCCACAGGCCACCCTGGCCACCCCCAAACATCGACCCCGGACGCTCTTCGAAGTGGATGCCTGCTTCATCCAGGGCAACACGCATCGCCTGGACCTCCTGCTCCGAAGCACCAGATGACTTGAACACTCTTTGCACCCGCTGCGCCTCCCAGTTAACTCCGCCAAGAATCAGATCGTAGCCGAGCCATGGGCGCGAAACGACGAATTCTTCGGGACAGGCCATTGCCAGCCGTTGTCGCCGAGCGCCTGATGGCTTCTCAGCCCGTTCTCATCGCAATGCTGACTCAGCGGGAGGGGAAAGGCTCTTCAACATACGAATCGCAGGCAGGCTTCCGCAGCAACGGTCCGTCCGTAAACTAGGATTGGGTCTCTTCAATATCTCGGACCGCCCACGTCGTACCAAAAAATGACCACTACCTTTTTCTACGCAGCCGTTGGCGAAGACCTTTACAGTTTTGAGGTGGACGTGGACCAAGCTTCGCTGACGCCCGTCTCAACCATGTCCTTGCCGGCGCAGGTCCAGTACGTTTGGCCACATCCGGGTCGTTCAGGGTGGACGCGGTTACTGGTGCCCTGACCCCCATAGGAGGAACAGCGCCGCTTCGCGCTCGCCCGATTCACTGTTCGGTTGACCGGGCCGGTGAGTAACTGCTGATTGCGTACAACACTCCAAGCATGGTGACGGTACACAAGCTCTCGCCTGGGGGTGGCATCGGTGATGAAGTTGAGCAAGATGCTCAGCTCGACTTAGGCGTTTACTCGCACCAGGTAATGGCGAGCCCTTCAAACGAGACTCTCATCATGCCGACCCGCGGCAACGATGAAAAAGGCGGACAACCACCGGACACTGGTTCCATCGAGGTGTACGGCTTCAAAAGCGGCAAGCAGGACCTGCTGGCATCCAGTTCTGCAGTCCCCGAGTTCGGACCGAGGCACGTTGTGTTTCACCCCAGTGGCAAGTGGATGTATCTCTGCGTCGACCGACAGAATCGGCTGCTGACCTACAGCATGGAAACGGGGTCCATGCCGTCAACCAGTCCCACCTTCGATTGCAGTTCTCTAGGTCGGGAACAAGCGCTCGAAGGTCGCCAGATCGCGTGCGCGATCCACGTTCATCCAAATGGACAGTTCCTCTACCAGTCGAACCGGAGCGACGGCTTCTACGAAGAAGACGGCTGGCGCCTGCCACATACCAACGAGGACAGCATCTCCGCGTTTTCAATCAACCAGGAAAGCGGCGAGCCGACACCCATCCAACATATCGATGTACCCAGTATCCATACCCGTACTTTCAGTTTGCACCCAAGCGGCAAGCTTCTGGTCGCGGGGACGGTACAACCGGTTCCCCGTAAAGTCTGACGGCGGCGTCCGAATCGTCCCAAGCGCGTTAATGTTATACCGCGTTGCAGAAGACGGGATGCTTAGCTTCGCTCGCCTTTATGAGATGAACACCCTGGGCAAGCTCATGTTCTGGACCGGCATGATTACCTTACCGGAGAGTTGAGCTGACGAGGGTCGCGGACTGCTGCGGGCAAGCGCCCGCGCAGGTACAGATGGTAGTCGTGCGTGTTCTGGACAGACATCACTCGTCGATGCTCGAAGAATTCCATGTCATTTCGTCAAGTGAAAGAACGGTGGCGATGACGTTGTCTTCGTGAAGTCGTTCCGACCAATCCGCTACGGTTACACCATTCAAAGTGAACGTGAAATATCCGATCTCGTGCAGGCGCGCCAGGAAGTCCTTACGTGTCAATGACCTCACGTGTCAATGAAAGGGTGTCCAAGAAGTAGGTGTGCATCTCCACCGCGAGTGTCGTTGGCCGAAACTGAGGTGAGAATGTACTCAGAATTGGAAGTTCTCACCCCTCGACGTCCAGGACCATCAGGTCGATAAAAGCAACATCGAGGTGTTCAATGATGCGCCCTCCGAGAAAGTCATCATCTGTGACTTAGATAGCGCTTGCACTCTCTTGCGTTCCCGCTTTTTCTCTTGAGGATTGATACCGTCGAGCAGCTCCTTTTGAGCCGACTGTGCTTTTTCTCGAGCTTCCGCGAGTGATACTAGGTGTGCAGGCCCGAGTCCCATGGCATGGGTCTTTCCAGTGACCATGTAACGAAGCAACCAAGAGCGACTGCCCCTAGGCGTAATTTGCAAATAGAGCCAGCTATGGCCGGATTGCCAATTTATCACCGCCGCCGGACGCTCACCCGGGCCGTAAAACCGCAGCGCGAACCCCCCACGCTCGGTACGCGGTAGTTTCGCTCCCCCAATCCGAGCCTCAAAAGCCGCCACTATGGCAGCTGAACCATCAACCGCTATTGCGCGCTGCCCCCGCCGTCGAGGATATTGGCAGGCTTGAGTTCATACGACTGAGGGTCATCCATGCGTTCGCCTATCTGCGATATGTTGGGTATCGAATTTCCGCTTGTTGCGTTTACGCATTGCCGCGACGTGGTGGTAGAGGTCTCGAAGGCAGGCGGAATGGGCGTGCTGGGCGCGGCCGGGATGTCGCCTGACAAGCTTGAACGTGAGCTCACCTGGATTGACGAACAGATTGATGGCAAACCGTACGGCGTTGACCTCATCGTGCCGGCACGTTTTGAGGGTCAGAAATCCAAGGAAAACACTAACAAGGTGAATCGGATTCCCGACGAACATAAGCAGTTCGTGCGGGAGTTGATGCAGCGCCACGAAATTGATGTCTCCGATATGGATGACAACGAGCTCAAACGCGGCACGCGGCTTGGCGACAACATGCGCGACGACGGTGCGACAGCGTTGTTGGACATTGCGTTTGCGCATCCGATCGGTCTGATCGCGAACGCGCTGGGGCCGCCACCGCCGTTCATGCTGGAGCGCGCACAGTCCGCCAACGTACCGGTTGCGGCGCTCATCGGCACGAAGGATCACGCGCTGCGACAGGTACAGGCCGGCGTGGACATACTGGTCGTGGCAGGTGGTGAAGCTGGCGGACATTGCGGCGAGATCTCCACCATCGTGTTGGTGCCGGAAGTCGCAGCCGCGGTGGGTCCGGACGTACCTCTGCTTGCCGCAGGCGGTATCGTGACTGGCCGGCAGATGGCGGCGTGCATGGCGATGGGCGCGCACGGTGCCTGGACCGGGTCCGTTTGGCTGACCACGGCCGAGGCGGAGACGGCGCCATCCGTAAAGGAGAAGATGCTGAGCGCGAGTTCGAAAGACACCATTCGCTCTAAAGCCCGCACCGGCAAACACTCGCGACAACTACGCTCAGCATGGACGGACGCGTGGGAGTCTGAAGAAGCGCCATCACCGCTGCCAATGCCGCTACAGTCCATCGTCACCGAACCCGCCATGCGCAAGATCACCAAGTTGGCTGACGGCGGCCACGAGGGTGCCAAGGAACTGGCCTCGTATTTTGTCGGTCAAGGTGTCGGCTTGATGAATCACGCACAGAGCGCACGCAGCGTCGTCTACGAGTTCATGGAGGACTATCTGGCGGCCGCAGAGCGACTGCAGGGCACTTTGGACGAATAAGCCACGTATGCCATTTAACGTCGCCGCCATCAACGAGGCGGTCACCGCCGCGGTCCCGGAACGTGAGGCCCTAGTCTATCGGGACAGGCGATTCACTTACGCACAACTGGCAGACCGGGCGAACCGGCTGGCGAACGTGTTGTTGGCACACGACGTAACCGTGCAACACGAACGCGAAGGGCTCGCCAACTGGGAATCCGGGCAAGACCACGTCGCGTTGTACATGTACAACTGCAACGAATACCTGGAAGGAATGCTCGGCGGCTTCAAGGCGCGCGCTGCGCCGTTCAACGTGAACTACCGCTATGTCGCGGAGGAACTGGTTTATCTACTGCACGACGCGCAGACGACCGCCATCATCTATCAGGCTTGTTTTGCGGCCACGCTCGCGCCGCTGTTACAGGATCTGCCCGGCATCAAGCTGCTACTACAAGTCGATGACGGTAGCGACGTACCGCTGCTTCCGGGCGCTCTCGACTACGAGCAGGCACTGGCCAGCACCAGCGGCATGCGCCCCGATGTCGAATTAGACGATGACGACCTCTACATCCTTTATACGGGCGGGACAACGGGCATGCCCAAAGGCGTGTTGTGGCGCCAGGCGGACTGCGCCGTAGCCAATCTCGGTGGACGTTGGCCTGACGGTCGCGTCGTCGAAAGTCTGGACGGATTCCGGCAACGTGCCGAGAAGTCGCGCGGGTTGAGAATCATGCCCGCCTCGCCGTTTATGCATGGTGCGGGCAGTTACGTCTCGTTTAACGCCTGGGGCTGGGGTAACACGGTCATCATCCAGGATGAGACCCAACGCTTTGATGCGCACAGCGTACTGGCAACCTGCGCAAGAGAACGAGCCAGCATGTTGCTGACCATTGGCGATGCTTTTGGGAGGCCGCTGCTGGAAGCCGCCCGCAGTGGGAGGCATGACTTGAGCAGCATCAGCATTGTCATGAACACGGGTGCGATCCTGTCCGACGCTGTCAAAGACGGACTCATCGACGTGATCCCGGGTCTTCGCATCAGCGACTCGCTTGGCACATCAGAAACAGGGCCGCAAGGTAACGTCATCTCGGATGCAGGCAGCGCCGGCGAAAAGTCGCGTTTCCGCCTGATGCCGGACGCGGAAGTCTTGAGCGCAGATCTGAAAAGCATCCTGAAACCTGGTGACGACGAACTGGGCTGGTTGGTCAAACGCAACTTTGTGCCGCTCGGTTATCTTGGCGATCAAGCCAAAACCGAAGCCACGTTTCCAGTCGTGGACGGCGACCGTTACGTGATTGGAGGTGACCGCGTTCGGCTGCTGGCTGACGGCGTACTTGAGTATCACGGCCGCGAGTCTTTCACGATCAACTCCGGCGGCGAGAAGATCTTCGCTGAAGAAGTCGAGATCGCGATCAAGCACCATCCCGACATCATCGACGTGGTTGTTGTAGGGCGGCCTAGCGAACGCTGGGGCAATGAGGTGGTGGCGATCATCCAGGCGCGGGGTCAGAACCCGGACCGCGACAACATCCTGCAAGAAGCGGCGAAACATGTGGCCCGCTACAAACTCCCGAAGGCGTTTCGCTTCGTTGAACACCTGCAACGCCAACCCAACGGCAAGACCGACTACGACTGGGCCGTCAACTCGGCCAAGGAGGCGACATGAGCCAGGCCATTCCCGTACTTATCGGCGTAGGACAAGTCACGGTTCGTGATGAGCCGCTGGACGCGTTGTCAAAACCGCTCGACCTGATGGAACTGTCGGCACGTCGGGCTGCAGCGGACGCGGGTGTGCACGACGCGGTTCTTGCGGAAATTGACCAGCTTGCGGTCGTCAAGAGTTTTCGCGAACCCACCAGCGACACGCCGGCGTCGCTGGCGGCACGGCTGGGCGCCAGTGACGCACAAGGCTGGCTGATGCCGGACGGTGGTCAAAGCCCTCAATGGCTGGTGAACCACTACGCCGAGGCCATTGCGGACGGGGAAGCCAGATTGGTCCTGTTGGCAGGCGGCGAAGCAATCGACAATGCGCGTCGGATTCTGAAGTCGGGCGACAAGCCACGCTGGCGCGAGGCTCCGGATTCGGAAGCGCAGTACCTGATTGCCGACAAACCGATGGGCACGGCGCATGAGAGCGCCCACGGCATCTGGCGAGCGAACCACGTCTATCCGCTGTTTGAAAATGCGTTACGGGGCGCCTACGGCGAGGACATACCCACTTACCAGAAAACCCTCGGCCAGTTATTCGCACGCTTTTCCGAAGTCGCCGCCAGCGCGGAACATGCCTGGTTCCCGATTGCGCGCACGCCGGAGGAGATCGCAGCACCTAGCGGTCGCAATCGTTTTGTCGCGTTTCCTCACACCAAATTCATGAATGCGATGAATCAGATCAACCAGGGCGCTGCGCTACTGCTGACATCAACGAAGCATGCTCGCACTATGGGCGTACCTGAGTCGCGCTGGGTCTATCTGCATGGCTGCGCGGACACGGTGGAGCGTGGCTTCATGTCGGGACGTGTCAACTATCACTCGGCGCCGGCGGTCAAAATGTTGGGTGAGCAAGCCCTTGCGATGGCCAAGCGCACGATCGCGGACATGGACTACATCGATATCTATTCGTGTTTCCCCTGCGCCGTTGCCATCGCACGCGACGAACTGGGTATCGCGAGGGACGACCCACGTCCGCTGACAGTAACCGGTGGCCTGCCATTCCATGGCGGCGCGGGTAATAACTATTCCATGAATGCGATTGCTGCGATGGCAGACCGCCTGCGGGCCGCACCCGGCACTTTCGGCTGGGTCAGCGCCAACGGTGGTTACCTCAGCAAACACTCCGCCGGCGTGTATTCGACAACCCCGATCACCGGCCAGTGGAGGCGCGAACAGGCCGCCAGCTACCAGCGGGAAATTGATGCACTGCCAGCGCCGAAACTGGTGGAACAACCGTCTGGCAGCGGCTGGATCGAGACCTACACGGTGACATTCGGGCGCGACGGCAGTCCGGAGCGCGGCATCGTGATCGGCCGCCTGGGTGAGGAAAAAAGCGCAGACGCACCCCGTTTCCTCGCCAATCTGCCCGCCGACCAGGGTTTGCTCGACAGCGTCACGGAACGAGATTTCCTGGACATGCGCGGAACAGTCGAAAACAATGGAGACATCAATGTTTTTCGTCCGATGCCGCCACACTGAGTGCACCAGGCTGGAGCGCTGAGCGATGCGACCCTTCGGAACGGTTTTATAGAGCCACTCATGCCATCCAAGATGCCATCTAAAACGCCGGCTGATCTGACTATTCTGCCGCGTGAGCCCGAGATTGACTTTGTCGACTGCCTGGGTCGCGACTGGCACGGCAACGACCCGTTCAAAACCGCGTACTTCAACGCGTTTTCCATCACGTTTCCCGTTGGCGAGAAGTTTTTTATTGACGCGGTGCGGGCATTTGCGGACGACGTCAGCGATCCCGCATTGAGCACGCAGATGCGCGGCTTTGTGGGTCAGGAAGGCCGCCACAGACGCGAGCACCAGGACTACAACGAATCTTTATGCGCTCAGCGCGGCTACGACCTGGTCCGTTTGGAACGCAAACAGCGCGAGCGTATCGCGTGGATGCAGACCAATACGTCGCGTTATCAGTGGCTGGCGGCAACAGTCGCGCTGGAACACATCACCGCGATCATGGCGAACGGCATCCTGCACAACCCGCGGTGGCTGGACGGTGCGGAAGAGCCGATGGCGCAACTGTGGCGCTGGCATGCTCTCGAAGAGCTTGAACACAAGTCGGTTGCGTTTGATGTGTATCGGGCATGTAACGGCTGGGACAAGACCCGCCGCCAGGTACTGAAGATCGTGACGTGGCATCTGCTTCGCGACACGTTGTCACATACGCGCTACATGCTCGGCTGCGCCGGCCAGAACAGTCCTAGCGTCTGGTGGAACGGTATGCGTTACCTGTTTGGCCGTGAGGGCATCTGGCGCCCTTTGATCCCGGAATGGCGTGAGTTCAGCCGCGAAGACTTTCATCCCTGGGACATGGACAACCGCGACCTGCTGGCCCACTGGGCCGCCAAGTTCGCCTAGGTCCTGAGCGCCCGGGCACCAGCTAACTTCAGTTGCCATTGGTGGGCTAGCCGCGACTCTGACTTTGCACCTTGGGCGCGCGCGCCAGCACGCCTAACACCATTGCAACCGCGCCCAGGGCCGCGAAGATCAGCATCGCAACCTGATAGTCACCGGTCAGATCGTGCGCGACGCCTGCGACCAGCGGGCCGGCCGCCTGCCCCACCACCTGCACCGGCAACGCGAGCCCGCGAATGGCGCCGTAGTGGGTGCGCCCGTAGAACACCGCAAACGCGAGCTGCGGCAGGGTCAGAAGACCACCAATACCAATACCAAAAAGGATGCCGGAGATGTAACCCAACAGCGCGGAATCAACCATGCGCATGACCAGCGCGGCGACCACCAACGCAAACGCTACAAACGGCAGCAGCACACGCATCGCATATCGTTCACCCAGGCGGCCAAACAGAAACGCCCCACTCGCTGACGCCAGCGAAAACACACTGATGATCAATGCAGCGTCGGTAGGCGCAATGCCTTGCTCAATCAATAACGGCGCCTGATGCAGACTGATCCCCGCCTGCATACAAAAGGCGAGACCGGTGAACAACATCAGTAGCCAGAACGTTGGCGTGCGCACAGCCTCCGCGCGCGAAAAGTCGCGTGACGGCGCGTAGCTACGACGCGCGGTCTGTTCACCCACGTCCACTGGGGCTCCCCCGTCCGGCTCAAGCCCCAGGTCCTCGGGTCGCCGGCGCATGATCAACGCCACCGGGATGGTGCCTATAACGAGTACCAGCGTGCCAACAACCACCCAACCCCAGCGCCAGCCCCACGCCTCGATAGACAACTCCGCGATGAGCGGGAGGATGGCGAGACTGACACCAATGGACACTGACACATACGACATGGCACGCCCGCGTAACCGCTCAAACCAGTTAGCAATAGCTGTGGTCGTACCGACCTCAAAGGCACCGGCAAACGCCATGCGCGAGATTCCGAAGAACACGTAGAACCCGAGCAGCCCCTGCACACCGGCCAACATGAATGCGCAGAAGCTGATCACGACTGCGCCAACAACCAGCAGGCCGCGCGCTCCGGTCCTGTCCACCATCGCACCCAGGTACGGGGCGGTCAGCGCCCCCATCACACCACCGAGCGATACGGCGCCCGAGATGGCGCTGCGTGACCAGTCGAACTCGAGAGTCATTGGCACCACAAACATCGACAGCGTCGCGACCGCTGCGCCCTGGCGTGCGAAGTTTGCGCATGCGGCGCACGCGACAATGAGCCAGCCGTAGAAGAAGGGAGGCTTGAAGACGGGTAATGACAAGTTGAAGCGCGAATGCCTTGCGGGAGATGCCGCACTCTAGCGCGTAATCAGACTATCCGCCTACAACGCAAGCGAGGACGCCTCAAAGAACCGCGCTGGGAGTACTGGCGTCGTACGTTGCAATCGGCGAGGATGCACGCGCGTATGACCGCCCCTAGCTGACCGAGGCATCGATGAAACTCACCCGCGACCCGCGCGCACAAGCGTTTGCCGACTTATTGACGCCGGATATCAATACTTCGCCCATCGCCTGGACGGGCGACCAACACTACCGCGCAGTGTTCAAACCCGCTGGCAACGCCGATACCCCGGTGTTAGGCATCTATCCGGCCGGCTCGCCGTGCGACCAGAGTTTTGTAGCGATGTTCAAGCAGGTGGCCGAGCAACTGGCAGCTGATGATGGACCCGCCATGTACGAGGTGCCGTTCTCGGGCTTTACGGACCATCGCGGCATGGAAGCGTCGGGGCAAGGATTTTCAAACAGCTACAAATTCACGACGGCCTGGTGCGTACAAGGCACCATAGGGTTGATGACACCTTACGGTGTGGTTGCCGGTGGCGGCTGCGACAAGACCTACCCGATGCTGATCCATACGATGGGTATCGAGCCCTACCGGTATATGCCGTGGGCGCTGTTACACGCCGGCCATCGCTCTGTGGGGCAGCTGCCGGATGGACGTGAAGTCACACTCGCCGATCTGGCCTCAGCCAAACATCGCCAGATGAATGGCGAGGACGTCGAAGATGAGGTCACGCTGTTACAACATCACGTGGTGGTGGACGAAGGCGTGTGTGAAAACCTGGCCTCCGCGATGTCGCAGTACATCGCACTGGTGTGCGCCGGTTTTGTGTTGGCCGCCGACGACCTCCACGCCAGTCATCACGAAGGGCGCGCGCAACACACATCCAGGACGATGGCTTTGTATCGGGAAGCGCTCACCAACAGGGTAGTGCCCGCCGATGTCATCAGCGCTGACAACTTCACGAACTTTGTCCGTGCGATTGCTTTGTTTGGACTGTCTACGAATCTGCCGTTGCATCTGCCCTGGATGGCCAAATCGTGGGGTGTCAGCCTGAACCCAGGCAGCATCTGGGAAACGATGCAGGAGATGCCGTGGATCGCGAACCTGCAGCCGATCGGCAAATACACCGTCAACCATATTGGCTCGATGTTGCCGAGTTACATCAAATACCTGGTGGCAGAAGGTGTACTGAACGATGTCACAACGTTGTACGGAAGACGCCTGTCCGAGGTATACGCCGATGCGCCAGATATGGATTTCGAGAACCAGGATGTCTTCTTTCCGGTGGACGCGCCCATGGCCGCCTCACCGCAGGTTGTGTTGTATCGCGGCAACCTGTGCCCGGGTGGTGCCTGGGTCAAAGAGGGCGCCGCGATGCGCGAATCGGCTGACTACATCATCAAGCGATACGAATCACAGGCTGACTTCTTCAAGAGCACCAACAACGCGACCCAACTCAAATCCGGCACCTGTTACGTCATTACAGGTGACAAATCGACCGTCGAACTGTTGTCCGCGAACATTGCCATCAACGTAGCAATGACCAACGACCAATCATTGGACGTGGCCCTGCTGACGGACCAACGAACCTCCGGCTTCGCCGGCACCCGTGCGAAGGCGGCCTATCATCTGCCGCGCAATCGTCTGCGCACGCTACGTACAGGTCAGCATGTGCGCTTCAATCCCGAGCTTCGCAGCATCGACCGGATCGATGAGTTCGGAAAGTTGATGACCGCGGAGATGGACGAACTCGCCAACGATTACCGCGAACCGGATTGGCCCGCAACAGGGACGATCAAAGATCTGGTCAACCGTCATCTGTCCGACGCGGAAGACGGGGCAGCCATCGGTTAGAAAAAGCATCTGGGAGGTCATGACATGTGCCGATGGCTTGCTTACACGGGTGCGGAGGTATTCCTCGAGCAGCTGATTTTCGAACCGGAAAATTCGCTTGCCCG
>CEUN01056817.1_pt1 | contig 19464 bp, 14 predicted proteins | sample 361501 | NCBI WGS metagenome assembly CEUN01 (sample SAMEA2622801, study PRJEB7988) | marine metagenome | biome: marine biome (ENVO:00000447); feature: marine epipelagic mixed layer (ENVO:xxxxxxxxx); material: "saline water (ENVO:00002010), including plankton (ENVO:xxxxxxxx)" | depth 120 m | reverse complement strand
CATGAAGTTGGACATTATAAAAAAAATCACATTAAACAAGGTATGTTCATCTCTATTGTTCAAATTGGATTAATGTGTTACTTGTTTGAGCTATGCACTAGACTGCCAGAGATTACTACAGCTCTTGGTGCAGAATATAGTGCTTTCCATTTAGGTCTAATTGGATTTAGTCTTCTTTTTAGTCCAATTGGATTAATTCTTGGAATATTTGGCAATATAATTAGCAGAAAAAATGAGTTTGAAGCAGATGATTATGCTAAAAAAACGTATGATGGTGAAAGTTTAAAGTTGGCTTTAAAAAAGCTTTCTGTTGATAGTCTTACTAATCTGTATCCTCACCCACTTTATGTATTTATACATTACTCTCATCCACCACTTTTGGAACGTTTAAAAGCATTAGATTAAAGGCTATATAGGATTTTTTATCTCCCAACCATTCTCATAATCACGAGACCAAAATTTCATTGCTTTTTTATTTTTAATTCTTGTTGATTTACTGTCTATAGATAAAGATTGATTAGATCTGTATGAAATATTTGCATAATGAACTAGGCTTTGACTAATAACCGAATCTGAAATCGGAGAAGTTAACTTTTCTCCAGATCTAATTGATTCAAAAAAGTTTCTCATATGACGCTGAGTCATATTACCTATATTTCCACCAGATGAATAGCGATTAATATTCTCCTGCGATAAGCTATCAAAAATTAATTCATCTTTTAAATTATAAAGTTGATAACCGGCCCTATTCACAAATGCAGAACCCTTGGATCCCCATATTTTTGTTCCTCTACCTCCCTCTTTTGATTTTTCAAATGCATTTCTACTTTGACCATCCCATGTAATTGTTTTGCCATTATCAAACTTAAATTTTGCTTCCATTGTATCATACATAGTCCACCCATCATCAATAAAATGGTATTTGCCTGCATAAACATCTACATGATTAGGATAATCTACATTTAATGCCCATCGGGCAATATCTAACTCATGAGTGGCATTATTGCCAGCCTCGCCTGTACCATAATCCCAACCATACCATCTCCAATTATAATCCCACGTATTAAAAGTATATTCTCTTCTAACAGCAGGACCCTGAAATAAATCCCAATCTAATCCCTCAGGAACTGGAGCTAAAACTTGATTTGGTACCCTGGGCCTACTACTATGATAAAATGCAGTTGCCTTATAAGTGTTCCCTAAAGCTCCTTGATTTATTTTATCCATAAGTTCAATAGTATGAGGTGAGGATCTTTGCTGGTTACCCATCTGAACCACCTTATCAAAATATTTTTGATAAGAAACAAGTAATTCACTCTCTTTCATATTGTGACTGCATGGTTTTTCTAGATAAACGTGTTTTCCACTCTCCATAGCTTTACAAGCTCCATACGCATGCCAATGATCAGGTGTAGCCATAATAATTGCATCAACATCTTTATCATCAAAAATCTTGTGAATATTTTTCTCAGATTTAACATTATTCCCAGTCAAATCAAAAAATCTTTTTGATGCTTTTACAATTTGATTATCCATTACATCACACAAGTGAGTAACTTCTATATTTTTTTGAGAAATTGCTCCACTTAGGAGTCCTGGTATTCTTCTTCCTAATCCTTGAAAAGCAATTTTAATTCTTTCATTAGAACCAATAATTTTTCTGTAAGATTTTGCTGAAATTGAATTGACAAAAGTTAAACCTGTTACCGCCAAGGCAGATTTTTTTAGAAAATTTCGTCTATTTTTCATCCTTATATTCTCTTATTTTTATGTTTTTGAATGAGACCTCATCACCATGATCTTGCAATAAAATATGACCTGATTTTTGTTGAGCAAAGTTTTCCCATTTGGAATATTTACTATACTCTACTAAAGCTCTAAAAACTTGAGAAAAGCGATTATATTCCAAGACTTTCTCATTATCAAGCCAATGTTCAACATTACCATTATTTGAAACAATTTTAGCTCTGTGCCACGCACCTGGTCTGACATCTTTCCAGTTTAATTTCTTAGCCTCAATAAGGTCATATAAACTAGCTACTCCTCTATTTTTTTTAACATCCTCTTTTTTTATATCCCATTTTTCTCCCTCAAGTTCCATAACTCTAAACTTTTTTGATGCATCTGAATGAAATTTATTGTCTAATATTTGATATTCTAATCCGATTGCTGAACCCTCACCTTTATTTAAATCTAGGTCTACAAAATATTTAATTCCACTATTAGCACCTTTTGTAATTTTGAAATCCAACTCCAATTCAAAATTTTCATATTTGTCTGTTGTTACTATGTCACCTCCATTTGCAGATTCTGCTCCATCTGCTGGTAAGACAGTTAATAAACCGTTTTTTATTACCCATCCTTTGGTTGGAAAGGAATCAGTTTTTGCTCCCACCCATCCATTTGATGTATTTCCATCAAAAATAAATTTCCAACCATTTTCTTTTTGTTTTTCAGTAAGATAATTATCTACGTTATTAATTTCTGGTGAGTAATCTTCAACTGGATATCTTTTTTTATCCAATTCATCAGTAGTTATACGGATGTTTTTCCATTTAACCTGTTTTCCCTCTAACGATTCTTTACCAATACTGTGGACCTGTAATGCAATAAAACCATTAGTTGAAGTATCATCAATTAAATTTGAGCATTGAATTCCATTTACCCATGTCCTAACAGTATTTCCAATTGCTTCAATCCTAATAAAATTCCATTCGTCAGGGACAAAAGCAGTTCTGGCAATTGGATTCACAGAAAGTGGATACAAAAAAATACTTCTTCGTGATTGATCATAAATACCTCCGGTCCAAAATCTCTTTCTTTCAGGATTATTTGCCTCCAGCTCAAGTTGATATCCATAAACATATTTTCTAGAGTCATTGGACTGAAGTGATCTAAATTGAACGCCAGAATTTAAACCGGAACTAACGTTAACCTCAAATTCTAAAATAAAATCTTTATAAAATTTTTTGGTACCCAAATAAGTACTTGATGACTTTAACTGAGAAGTACCAACAATGGTTCCATCTACTAGTTGAAAATCTGCTCTACCTTGCTTAATTTCCCAGTTACTTAAATCATCTCCGATTAAATATGACCAATTTTCTTGAGAAATTAGTACTGTGTTAACTGAAAGAAAAAATAGAACTAAAATATATTTCATGACCTATGATGTATGATCACTTACAATATACCAATTACCCTTGATTTTTTTAAATACCAAGGTAAAATAGCCAGATAAATTCTCATTATCTCTTTTAATGTTGAACTTGCCTAAAAGGATTGCAACTTTTTTAGTTATTAAAAACAAGTCATTAATTTCAAAATCGAGATAACCCATCAATTCGTTTGACGAATAGGTATTTAAGTAACGATCTTTAACAAAATCCCAACCATAAATAGGCCCACTTGACCCTGAAAAAACTAACTTATCAGATTTAAGGTAACCTTGCATAAATTCATCTATGTCAAAATTATTCCAAGCTATTCTTTGGGTTTCTAAAACATTTAAAATTTTTAATGAATCAGCCTCCTTAATATTTTGGGAATAAATAGAAGTTATTGAGATTATTAAAAAAAATAATAAATAACGTACCATTCTTTTAAATTAAAAAAAACCCCGAGAAATATCGGGGTTTAATCAAAAATATTATTAAATGAGATCAAAAACTATTGTAAATCAGTGTTGCCTTTATTTGGGTTATAGAGATAATTGAATGTGTAGTATCGTGACTCATCAACAAAAGCATTTGGACTGGCAGGTGCATTTTTATAGTAACTCAAAATCTCAACTTTAGCATACCTATCGTCCCTAGTCTTAAAGACAAGAATTTTTCCTGGTGTTGGCGTTATTATAAAAGTTGGAGGACCTGAGTAGGTGTACCATCCATTTCCACTTCCGCTTTGGATAGCTGGACCAGAAGCTGAGTCTTGAGTTAGAGCAATATCGGCAGAAACGACTGTTGCAAATGTTCCGTTAGCAATTCCTGCAGCTGCTGCTCCTGTTCTTGTTGGTTCATCATTGGTTCCAGTTGAAGCACCTCCATTAACAATTATGGTAGTTCCTCTAAATGCAATGTCCCAATCATTTGCATCGGTTGTAGTCATTCCTGTACTAAAGTCAAACTTAGTAAAGTCTCCTGTAATTGGTTGCCCCATACCACCAGACTGAGGGGCATGCAAGTTAGAGTATGTACTTGATACAGAGGGTAGAATTTCTTCATCATCAGAACATGATGTAAAGATTAGAAGAAAAATAAATAAGTATTTAAGATTGTTCATTTTGATTGAAATTTTTTTCAAAATTATCTACCAAAAATTTAAAAAAGTAACGACAAAAGTTCTATTTTTATCAAATAATGCTAGATTTGATAATCTATAAATTTTTGGTATGTTTTTAATTAAATTTCCTCATATATAATTAAAAAATAAAATTTGTATGATTTTTGATGCTATAACACATGTCAACAATTTTTAATGAAAAATATCAAATCAGGTACTATAACTAAAATCGAAATTGATAATGATATTCTTTATTATGACTATAATAATTTAGAATCAAAAAAATTTCTTATGAACTACGAAACTGAAAAGGGTTTTATTCAGTTTCATTTTTGTCTGAAAGGTGACATATCATTTGAGTACAATAATGGTGCATACTCATTTCCTTTGAGTACAGGAAATTGTATTCTTCTTTATAATCCAATAATGAATTTACCTGTGAATGCACTTCTAAATCATAACTCAAAACTTGTTTCTTTACATATTAGAATAGAAAAATTTCATAGTTTATTTTTTGAAAATTCAGATAATATTCCATTTTTAAGTGAAGAGAATATTAATAAAAAATTTTATAAAGAATACGCACTAAGCCCTATGATGACTACGATACTTGTTCAAATGATGAATGAAAATGTGAGTGATAACGTAAAAAAATTATACTTCAAAGGGAAAGTATTTGAAATTTTAAGTCTTTTATTTAACATTTCAAAAGAAATGAATACTGAACAATGTCCATTTCTTGCTGATGATAAAAACGTAAAGAAGATAAAAATGGCTAAAGAAATTATTATTGCTAGAATGTCCGAACCACCAAGTTTAAAGGAGCTGGCTGATCAAGTAGAAATTTCTTTAAAAAATCTCAAAGAAGGATTTAAGCAAGTTTATGGAAACACTGTATTTGGTTACTTATATGATCATAAAATGAATGTTGCCAGTCAAATGCTATCAACAAAAAATTATAATGTAAATGAAGTAGCGCTACATTTAGGATATAGCACTGCAAGTCATTTTATAAATGCATTTAAAAATAAATTTGGCACTACGCCTAAAAAATATCTGAACAATTCTAATTAGAGACTATAATTTAGCCTAGCGTAAAACTCTCTTCCATAAATATTAGGCACAAGATCTACATTCCGAAAGTTAGCGGCATTTTTAACAGTTAATTGCATTTCTAATTTTTTGAAAATATTGTATTTATATGAAAAATTTATGATTGTTGAATGAGGAACAATTGATGAATCAAATCTGTCTATAATATTATTACCATTTGTATCAAATATTCCATACTTAGACCTATATATTAATCTAAAAAAGTACTTTTCTAAGTAACTAAGCTTAAAATTAAAATTATGTCTTGATCTGTTGGGTAACCCGTAAACGTCAGAAACCTTTAAACTAATGCTTTGTAAATTATCTGGGTTTCTAGCATATATGTTTCCTTCCCTAATTTTTGATAGATTTTCTTTATTAAACGCATACAATAGTTGATAATTTAAATTGACCAATAGGTCATTAGATAATTTATATGAATTTTGAATTTCTAGGCCCTGTGTTAAGATTTCATCAATGTTAACATAACCAAAAACATTTTGTCCATTCGTCTTTCTAGCAATAACTCGAGTATCAATTAAATTTGAAATATCATTTCTAAAATAATTTAATCTTGAGTTTAACTTTTCAAAGCTCATATTTATACCAAAGTTAATTCCCACTGAAGATTCAGGAATCAACTTTCCCCCCAAACTACTTTCATCAACAATAACATTTAATATTTCATTTAAATTTTTGAGTTTATTAATTCCATCTAGTTCTTCAAATTTTCCAAAAACTGAATAACCCACAGAGCTGTTTGTAAAATTTAGATACAACTGTCTAAAATCAGGTGATTTAAAACCTTGACCTATTGAAAAAGTTGATGATATTTTATCATTATGGTAGTACTTAAATGATATCTTAGAGCTTAATTTTGACTTGTAACTGCTATGATTATCTAGTCTTGTTCCTAAAATCATTAATATATCATCCCCAATAGTTAAATCATACTGTAAAAATGCGTTGAATAGCTCTGCTTTAACATTTTTTTCAAATAAGGATCTTTTCAATGATTCATTTTCTATTGCAATTCCAAATACAGTATTTTTTCTTTTTATGTTGCTGATTCTAATCTCAGGTTTAATTAAAGAATGGTCATAGAATCCATAAATAGAATCATCAATATTGAGTCTATCATCATTTCTAAATTCAGTATAATAAAGTTCATAATTTAATTTCCACTTATTTTTCAATAGCTGAGTAAATTTGGTATGTGAACTAAACTCATCAATTTCTGAATAAATATTTTGACTAGATTGTCTTTGATTGAAAAATTTGAAAGATTGAAAAAAACTGATTTTATTATTAAAATCATGTTCTACCAACGCAGTGATTGTAGATGAATTTTTTGGGTCAACTGTTTTTTCCACTGTCTCTAAATCTAAATCATATCCTTTGTTTGAGTAATTATTAAAGGAAAATGAAATATTAGATTTTTTAATTTTCTTTGATAGATAAACATTTGAATCAAAAATTGAGTTTGTTCCAAATGTTTGACTAAGTTTTAGACTTGTTTGCTCTTTAAATTTCTTTTCGGTAATTAAATTAATAACTCCACCTAATGCTGCAGATCCATATAAACTCGATGATGGACCTTTGATGACTTCAATTTGTTTTATATTATTTAATGCAAATCGATCTAGGTCTATATTTCCTGAAAGCCTACCAACACTGGGAACTCCATCAACTAATATTTGTATATAATCTGATGATAAACCTTGAACCTGAATTCCCTCTAGACCACCAACAGTGTAATCTGGAACACTTAGTAAACCTAGTTGTTCTTCTAAAATATCAGTTAATCTTAACGAGCCAAAATTTTCAATTTCCTTATTATTTATTATTATAGAATTTAAAGGAGGTGTTGAAATTAGGGTTTCTGTTTTAGTTCCCGACACAAAAACTTTATCAAGTTTAAGGGTGTCATTTAAAGGGATATTCTGGCCAGTAATTTCAAAAAATATTAAAATATAAAAAAGAAGATATGTAAATCTCATATCTAAAATTATAATCAAATAGACTGTAAAAATAACGACAAAAGGAATTTTAATAACAAAAATTAATAATTGTATTTTTGAGCAGTGAAAAAGGATTTTTGGCGTTTTGCACAAGTTATATTAACGATATCATTTATATATATAACTTTAACTCAAATTGATTTAGAGGCTTTAATTTCCCTATTAAGAGATGTTAACTTTACATACATTATAATCTCAACTGTACTTTACTTTTTTTCTCAATTAATATCATCAGAAAGATTACGTTTGATTTTAAATTCTAATCAGTATGAAATTTCATTCATTAACAACTTTATATTATATCTGCTTGGTATTTTTTATAATTTCTTCATCCCAGGCGGATTTGGCGGTGATGCATATAAATTTTACCTAATGAATAAGAATTATAACTGGGACTTGAAAAAACTTTTTAAACTTTTAGTTTTTGATAGATTAATTGGTTTGGGTGCACTAGTTTGTATTTTACTTTTTATAATCCAAAATTTCATTTTTAAATTAAGCTTGATTATAACTATTATTTCAATGATTGTGGCTCTAATTTTAGGTTTCGTTATTGTAAAATACATTTTTAAAAACCAGCATATATATTTAGAATCACTTGGCTTATCTGTAGTTAATCAATTTTTGCAATTTCTAGCTATTCTGTGTATAATTCTATCACTTGGCATTGATGACAATTTCATAGAGATAATTGTTGTTTTTATTTGCTCCTCTATTCTTTCCGTTTTCTCAATTGGTGGAATAGGAATTAGAGAATATATATTTCTAATATCTGCTTCATTTATAAAAGTCTCACCTGAAATATCAGCTAGTTTAGGCCTATTATTTACATTTTCAGCAAGTTTTTCAACAATTCCTGGGTTATTTTACTTAGTCAAAAAACCAAAGTCTTTAAAATAAAAAAACCCAAGACTTAATCCTGGGTTTTTTAATTATAACTAATAAAAATTCTAGTTTTTCGGAATTCCAGATCCACCTCCGAAAGGTGCCCAATTAGCGTGAACACTTTTCCAACCATTTGGAGTTGCAATCCAAACAGATGAGGCTCTTGTACTGTATGCTACTGAATCCTCAGATCCAGAGTGCGTGTAAGATCCATCAGCATAAAATGTAAGAACTGCCATAGTCATATCAGGTGAAAATTTAACATCAATATCCCTTAAGTCAAAGCTGTTCCAGGTTATATCATTTTGCCTATTCAAGCTTTCATCTGTAAAATCATAAAATTCTTGAAGATTAGAATCACCAGCAGTCAATTGCATTTCATCTGTGACATATTTTTCATATTCCTCTTTATCTCTCTCCAAAATAGCATTTTGCATAGCAACCTGTGCTTCCTGTAAATTTTTCACTATCTCAGCTTTATTTACATTTCTATTATAGGTTACTAATTTAGGTTGGTAAGGCGATGCAAAAGAGGCATAATCATAAGCTCTAAACTGACTTCGCAACGCTGTACTAAAGTCTCCAGACATCGCGGCTATCTCAGCTTTTGAGTCCAATGCATTTGGACCATCATGAAGCTCCCTAGATTTATCTATAGCTTCCATCGCTGCATCGTAATCTACTTTCCCTCCAATTTCACCATTGGCATAACCATAAGCAACCATATTATAAGCTGCTGATGCATGTTCTGGAAAATTTTGAGCATATTTCACATAGTTATTATAATCACCGCGTGCACCAAACCAATTGAGAAGCGGACTGTTTGGATTATCTTCGAGACCGCTATTTAATGAGGCATTCCAAGTATCACCATCAGCAGTCAAAGTTGCAGTTAGCATTTTATGCCAAACCTTTTCCTCAGAGGAAAGTTTACTTACATCTATTGCCTCAAGCTTACTCTTTCTTGATCCATTTCCAGCAGCTGCAGCTGCCATTACTAAATTTGCACATCCACAATCATCATCCAGCATTAAAGCTGCTTTTGCCATTCCAACAGCCATTAATTGCTCTAGATTTGCGAGATGCTCTACTGCTTCATTCACAATTTCTGAAGCTTTTTTATTACATGAGTCATCAACCCATTGTTGAGAATTTAAGTTGATGAATAGCATGCAAAAAATTATTGTAAAAATATTTTTCATAGTTTGTTTTTTTTATGATTTCCAAACATAGAAAAAAGAGTTCAAAAAAGTAAATAATTTAGAATTAATCTAAACTATTAATTTCAAAAGACGATGCAGGTAGTCCTTCTAAATTAAAAAGTGTTGCTTCAAAATAGTTTTTCCAACCGTATCTAACTTTTTCTGGGTCGGATACATTCTCAGACTCGACTATAATTGACCTTCCTGAAATTTTAGCTGTTGCTGCGTAAAATTGGTTGTCGGGACCTGATAATTCAAAATCATTTAGTGGTCCATTAAAATTATAAAAGCCATTCTTGGCATAATCAAAAGTAATTACAACAGATGATCCATCTTTTTTAGCAGATTTTACTATTGGACCAGATGGTGTTATTGATTCAAAACCGTAGGTTTTATTTAATGCCCAGTAAGCTAACCTATTTCCAACTTTAATTTTTTCAGGTGGATGTATTGAATTTAAAGCACCAATATCAACAGTACTTACCATTCCTGAATTAGGAATATTAAACATGGCATCTAATTGAGAGTCTCTTAATAGTGCAGAACTAATTTCTTCTGGACCATCATATCTGAATGGTGCTATTTGGACAAAATAAAAGGGAAAATCGCCTTGACCCCATTCATCACGCCAACTTTTTACCATGACTTGCATTAACTTGGAGTAATTGTTTGCCCTTAATCTGTTGTTTTCTCCTTGATACCATAATGCACCTTTAATTGTGTAGGGAATAAGCGGATTAATCATTCCGTTAAAGAGATACCCGAGGTTATAGTGTTCGTATTGGTCCTTAAAATTATTTTTTAGAACCCCAGGTTTAAAATTTTCATCTAAATGCGTTTTTTCAGCCCAAGCCTCAGCCGGTGTGCCGCCCCAGGATGTAGCTATTATTCCCACAGGAACATTTAGGGTTTCATTAATATAACTCGCAAAAGAATAAGCAGCTGCACTAAAATTTCTTACGGTTTTTGGATTGGATAATTCCCATTTTCCTGTAAAATCTTTAAGTTTTTCACTGCTAAATTGCCTATCAACAGTTAGCAATCGGATTTTATTATTGTTGGCTTTTCCAATTATATCCTGAGAACCATTGATAGGTTCATTTACATAACCGTCAAAAGTCATCTGCATATTTGACTGACCAGAGCCAAACCAAACCTCACCGAGCAGAACATTATTTATAACTTTTGATTCATTTTTTGTTGAAATTATAAGTTGGTGACTACTTTGATCAGAGTTAGTATTGATTTTAAGAATCCAATCACCATTATTATCTGATTTAATTTTTGAAGTGGTTTTATTCCAACTAGAATAAACTTTAATGACTTGATTTGGACTTGATTTTCCCCATATATTGACATTTGAGTTCCTTTGAAGAACCATATTATCAGTAAAAAGGTTATTTAGCTCTAATTGACCATTCGTAAAAAATGATACTAAAAGAAACAAAAGAGATATAATTCTCATTTAATAAATAAACTTTTGATCCAATTCCTCAGAATCTTTATACTTGACTCTAAGATCAGCTAATTTTACTTTTAGCTCTTTAACAACATCTGCATAAGCTGGATCATCATACACATTGTTCATTTCATTTGGATCGTTTAATCTATCATATAATTCCCACTCATCTACATCATAATAGAACCTTGCAAGTTTATACTCTTTATTTACAATTCCATAATGCCTTTTCACCATGTGAACAGATGGGTATTCATAATAGTGATAATAAACCTCTTCTCTGGTCCACTTATCATTTTCACCCATAAGTAATGGCATTAAGCTTTCTCCCTGCATATCATCTGGTACATCAATCATTGCAGCTTCCAAAAATGTTTGAGCAAAATCTAAATTTTGAACCATTTCATCATTTGTAATTCCAGGTTTGATTTTATTTGGCCATTTAATCATTAATGGTGTTTTAAATGACTCATCATAAATAAATCTTTTATCAAACCATCCATGCTCACCCAGATAAAAACCTTGATCTGATGTGTAAATTACTATTGTGTTATCATCAAGTCCAGTTTCATCTAAATAATCAAGAACTCTACCTACATTGTCATCAACTGATGAAATAGTAGCTAAATAATCTTGCATATACCTTTGAAATTTCCATTTCATTTTTTCCTCATCATTCATTTTTGGCCAATTTTCTTTAAAATCAGCATTAATTTTATCAAGAGTTACATCATATTTCTTTTTTTGTTCATCATTAGCACGTCCAAAAGGTCTATTAAACCCCCCCGCATTTGGTCTCATTAAAGTTCCATCACCTCTGACGTAAACAATTTCAGGCTCGACCTTACCCATTTCTTCAAATGTTGAAGGTCTTACTTTACTATCATGCATGTATTGCATATGTGTTAATAGATTCATTTCCGCAGATTTTGCTGCTGTTCCTCTATTTGAATAGTCATCAAAAAGTGTTTCAGGCTCAGGGAATTTCTTCTCATAGAACTCAGCAAATTTCTCTGGGCTTGGCCACCATGCTCTATGGGGAGCCTTATGTAGATACATCATCATAAAAGGTTTGTTTTTGTCTCTTTTATTCTTAAACCAATCCAAAGTAAGGTCTGTAATAACATCTGTCACGTATCCAGTAATCAAAGTATCTTTTTTTGCTCCTAAAAATTTAGGATTTATATAATCACCTTGGCCTGGAAGAATCCAAAAATCGTCAACTCCTTTGGGATTGTTTCCAAAATGTAATTTTCCATACATAGCTGTTTGATAACCCGCTTTTTGGAAAAGCTGAGGAAATGTAACCTGTGTGGTATCAAATTTTGCATGGTTATCAATTTTTCCATTTAAATGACTGTGTTTTCCAGTTAATATAACAGCTCTTGAGGGTGCGCATATTGAGTTGGTTACACATGCATTGGTAAATAAGATGCCTTCATCTGCTATTCTATCAATGTTCGGTGTTTGAATAAGTTTATCACTGTATGCGCTGATTGCTTGATAAGCATGATCATCTGACATTATGAATAATATATTGGGTCTATCATCTTTATTAGAGCATGCAGATAGAAAAATTAAGACAAGAAATAAATAAAGTTTTTTCATTTTTTATAATTTTTATTTAGGGTTGTTTTATTGGCATTTAATTCAACTTTAATTTCATCCATTTTATTGGAGAGTTTATTCACAATCTCAGGATAAGCATCCGCTAAATTATTTGCCTCACCAAAATCATCATTTAAGTTATATAATTCTTTAGTATTTTCCTCATAAAAATGAACTAGTTTCCATTCATTATTTCTAATTGCTGACCCTGGTTTCCATAAACTTCCGTGGTAATGTGGAAAATGCCAAAAGATATAATCTCGATTGAATTCTTTCTTTAAAAAAATATTATTTAGATCCATCCCATCAATGTTCTTAATGTCATAATTTATTTCTAATGCATTAAGAACAGTAGGAAATAAATCATGAGATACTACTGGCTCGTATACAATTTCTCCTTTTAATTGTTCAGGTAGTTTTAATAGTTGAGGGATTTTAATTCCACCCTCGTATAACCAGCCTTTACCTGCTCTCAAAGGAGAGACAGAGGTCGGAGCAATTCTTTTTTGAGTGGATAAACCTCCATTGTCCGATGTAAATACAATTAATGTGTTATCGTATAGATTATTCTCTTTTAAATAATTTATTATTTTTCCGACATTATTGTCTGTGGCGTGAACCATCGATGCATACTTTGCATTTCTTTGATTTAGTAATGTAATTGCATCTCCCTCTTTTTTTGTCACAGGCTCAATATCATCATAGTCCTTTAATTTTTCTTTATAATAATCATAAAACTCTTTATTTTCTTGAATAGGTGTATGAACATTGTAAAAAGCTAAAAATGCTGCAAAAGGTTTGGATTCATCGCGTGAATCTATAAAATCAATTGTCTCTTGTGTTAATCTGTCTGTTAAGTATTCACCTTCTGGTCCATCATCTAATTTTGGGTTTTTATAAGGTGTATAATATCCACCCATAGGACTACCTTTTTCAAATCCTCCTATATTGATATCAAATCCTTGATCTTCAGGATAATGACCCTCGCTTCCCAAATGCCATTTTCCAGAATAAAAAGTCTTATAGCCATTTTTCTTTAAAACCTCAGCAATAGTAATCTCATTCAGTGGTAATTCATTTCTATCCTGTGGTCCTATCAAAGGTTTGTTTTTATTATTGTAATAAGGCTGTTCTTCAAGACCTGGAATCCAATCCGTTATGTTGACTCTTGCCGGATGTTTTCCAGTCATAATTGCTGCTCTTGTAGGTGAACATACTGAACTTGATGCATAAGCATTATAAAAGAGCATACTGTTTAAACTAAGTCTATCAATATTATCAGTTTCGTAAAAATCTGAGCCGTTGTATGATACATCTGTCCAACCCAGATCATCAACTAGTATAAATAAAAGATTAGGTTTTTCTACTGGTTTAGAACAAGAAAGAATTAAGAAGACTAAAAGAATATAAATCTTGTTCATTTACCTCTTTTTGTTTTGACAACCACAACTCCATTACCAGCACGTGAGCCATAAATAGCGGCAGCAGCATCTTTAAGCACAGATATGGACTCAATATCATTTGGATCTACTTGTTCAATTGTTGCCTCAAGACCATCAATAATAACTAAAGGTGGTTCAGAAAAATTTCTTATAACAAAAGTTGCAAAATCATCAGGCATCCCAGTTTTTGGTCTTCTTACATTAAGTCCAGAGACTTGTCCTCTTAAAGCATCATTAGAATTGGAGCTTGCTCCTAATATAAGATTCTCTCCTTTTACAGTTTGTACAGAAGTTGTAGATGAAATCTTTGATTCTGTTCCATATCCGGTCTCATATTTTTCATCTGCATAGCTATTATTTCCAACCTTAAAAGTTGAGCATGAGCAAACCAAAAGGATTAAAATTAATATTCTGCTCATATTTAAATATAAAAAAAAGGATCCAATTTCTCAGATCCTTTTTTCATTATGAATAATTATTTTTAGGATTAATATCCTGGGTTTTCAACCAAATTTGGATTGTCAGCTAGCTTTGCTGTCCCGATTGGTAACCAGTACATTTTTGGTAAAAATGCTGTATTCCTAGAGAAATTCCACCTCCATCTTCTTGCTTTATACATTCCATCAGATCCTCTTCTATACCACTTTACACCCCATTTTGGTTTCATATGAATTGCTGACTCAGCATCTCTCCACGTTTTCAAATCCCAAAAGTGATGATTTTCACCAAACAGCTCCACAAATCTTTCATTTTTAATATTCTTGAGTGTAGCTTGTTGTTTTGCAGGCATACCTACTCTTGCTCTAACGGCATTCAGCATTTGTTTAGCTCTGATAGGCTTTCCGATTTCAAATGCAGCTTCAGCAGCATTCAAATACATTTCACCAGTTCTAAATACCACATAATCAGAGTCGTCATTATTGTAAGCTATAAATTCATAACTACCATCTAAAGGTACTCTATGCTGAGCAAGTCTACCACCTCTGTTTCTATTTCTGGTAGGTGCTCTTTTAGGAGCTACGTCTCCACCACGTCCCTTAACGTTTGGATTGACTGCTCCGACTGTATTATCGTGGAACCAGACACTTCTACCAGCATAAACCTCCTCAGGAGTCCATACCTTAGCTAAGTATCTCGGATCTCTTTTATAAACAACCTCTTCAATATCAAACCATGTTCTGTTATTGAATAGTTTTCTGTTTTTATTACCAGGCGTTCCATCTTTATACTCAAATCTTTCAACTGATGCCTCATAAACATGAGCATTAGATCCCCATCCAGATTTGAAGCCATCAGGCATCAAAAAGTAACCGTGCATGTGAGTTTTTCCAAGCCCTAGGTCATACTCAACTACAAAAATCATTTCAGAATTACCTTTTTTGGTAAGTACTTCAGAAGCTGTTTTTTGATAAGTACCTCCACCTGTATGCAACGGATGTCTGCCACTATCAATGACTGCACTGGCTGAAGCATGAGACATCGTATAATATCCCGTTGCCAAACTTGCAGGAATAGAGGTTAATCCATCAGCAGATTGAGGATGATATTTTGCAATTCTTGCAGCATATAGCGCAGCTCTACTTTTAAGAGCATGAGCAGCCCACTTTGTAGCTTTTCCACTCATAGCTATACCTGGAAGATCAGCGATAGCAGCATCACAATCAGAAATGATTTGATCATATACATCCTTTAGAGGCGATCTTGGTGTCATTAACTCATCATACGATGCATCGAGCTGCTTTGGGACAAGCTCCAATGGAACACCACCATATCTTTTTGCCATTTCCAAATACATGAAAGCTCTCATGAACTTAGCTTCGGCAGTTTGAATCTTGACAGTTTCAGGATCAAAAGTTGCCTCTGAAAGAATCTGAATAATTTCATTAGCTGATCTTATATTACCGTAAGCCCAGTAATTTTGAGATGCACGAGCTCCTGCGTTAGTAGGAACTGCCTCAGAAGCTTTGATTGCCTCTTGCCAAGGTGCCATTAACGTACCTTCACCACCAACAACAAAATCGTGAAATCTCCAGTGTAAATGGTTTGTAGGTTGACCATCCCTTGTACCTCGGTGGTCATTCGTCTCCCACCTAGTGTTATGGTAAATTTTAGTTAAAAATGCCTCCACTAATTTTGGATCATTTTTAACTGCATCTTCTCCAATCATATTAGTCGGTTGCAGATCTAAATCTGCACAACCAACAAGTAACATCATCGGAAGAAAAAAGTAAAGAAATTTATTTGTTTTATTCATAATTATTCAAATTTAATATTTTAAAAATTAATTTTTAAGCCTGTAGTCCAGGATTTAGTCGTTGGATACGTACTTTGTTGGCCATTTGCAACCTCAGGATCATAAAGTCCATGGTAAATACCAAGATTATCTAAAGTAAATACATTGTTACCAGCTATATAAAGCTGAAGTTGATCTAAACCTAACTTATCGGTAGCAGACTTAGGAATATTGTAAGCTACATTCAATGTTTTTAGTCTTAGATACCATGCATCAATTCTATTAAAATCATTCGCTCGACTGCTAATGGCTGGTACACCACCTGTGTTATTTGCCGGTGGGAATCTTCTTAATACTTCAACGTCACCATTGGCACCTTTAATGGATCTGTTATCATATACAACCTGGGTTGGAATAGACTGATGGCTATTTAATCCCTGCCAGCTTGCAGTTCCTCCAAAGTTGATTGAATAACCGCTAGCTCCTTGCCATAGAGCACTTACACTCCAGTTACCCCATCTAGCTTTAGTCCATGTACTATAATTCCACTTAGGCATTCCACCTTTTCCAATAATAACTTGATCTTTCCAGTCAATCAGACCGTCACCATTTTGATCAATAAATATAAGATCGCCCACTATAACAGTTTGATTTCCTGCGTTATCGGCATCAATTGGGTGGCCGTCAATTTGGCTTTGAGATGTAAAGAATCCATTTGTATTAAATCCCCATTGAAGATCATCCCACTGACCAGTTCTAGCATATCTGGCATTAAAGAGTGCATTATTAGCAGCAGTTGCAGAATCAACACCCTCAGTTGGAAGAATGTTTTCATCCCAAGAAACGTACTTACCTCTTGCCCATGAAATCATTGGGTTGATTTCATAACTAACAGCTCCAATTTTTCCTTGGTGCTTCAACATTAAATCAAATCCTCTGTTGTCTCTTGTATTTAAGTTTGTTCTTGGAAGACTAGCTCCGAAGTTGAAAGGTACACCCTCAGTTGGAATAGCCAATATGTCCTCTCTTAATCTGTAGAATACATCGAATTCAAACCCTAAACCACCATCCCATAATGTTCCTTCAATACCAAGATTAGCAATTTTCATTGTCTCCCAAGTTACAAGAGCATTTGCAAGACCAGCAGACGAAATGATTGGATATGGATCACCATTAAATAGATAGAATCCATTTGCAATATTGTAACCAGTTAGAAAGTCGAAGTTTGATACTGCATCATTACCCATAATTCCATATGAAGCTCTGAATTTTAGGTTATTCCATGCAGAGTTATCTTTCATGAAATCTTCCTCTGAAATTCTCCACCCAAAACTTAGACTTGGAAAGTACCCCCATCTACCCTCTACTGAGTATCTAGCTGTTGCGTCTGCTCTCATTGTTGCAGAGAATAAATATTTGTCTTTATGACTGTAATTTACCCTTCCAACAAAACTCTTTCTAGCACTTTCTGAGAAAATCTCAGCATTATCCAATTCAGCTCTTGATGAATAATTCAAATATGGAGCTTCAAAAGATAATGGATCAGTTCTAGATCCCATTAAATAATCTCTTTTAAAAGTTGTAGACTCAGCCACAAATAATGCATTAAGTACATTATCACCCCACTCAGTGTCATATGTCACGGTCAATTTCGGTAGTAGTTCCATATCTCTATCTGCATTTACATTGATAGCATCTCTCATGAAGGTTCCATAAAGAGTGTATGTTTCAGAGGAAGTAGAAAGTGAAGGATCATAAGTATACATCGGGAATTGTTTTGAAATACTTTTATTCCACTCATTCTGAGCTTCCATATTTAAACTACCTGTAATTTTCATTCCAGAAATAAATGGTACATCATAAGTAAGACTTATTGCCCCTCTTAGGTTATTATCTCTCTGAACTACAGAACCAGAATACTCTTTTCTTATTTGATACATAGGAGAATATGGTGAAGCTGCACCAGTGTGAGATGCATAAGACTCATCAGGATACTCAGCTAAATAAGTAGGCTTCCCAGAATTTAGTCTAGTATAAAAGCTATTCGTCTGAAAATTTGCTTTATCTAAAGTTGTTTGAAAATATGCCATGTCAACCCTAGCCTTAAGATTATCAGTAAACTTAACATCCAAATTAGTTCTAATATTATAGCGCTCATGAGTATAATCTGCTTTTCTTAACTGACTTTCAGTATCGGTAAACCCGACAGAAATAAAATACCCAATATCTTCACTTCTTCCTCGTGCACTTAAATTGTGCTGTGTTTGTAGTTGCCAATCTTCGTAAACAATATCACGCCAGTCATTTCCCTGGAAGTCTTCACCAGTTACGATATTAAAAACTTGCTTTCTTTCATCATCCCAATCTAAATATGGCGGCATTAAATCACCTAAATCTTGACCTTGCTCGTTGTAACCTAAATTAACATAGTCATTAGCATTGATTGTTCTTGGCTCATATGTTAATGCAGACATGGACAATGTTCCATTATAAGTGAATTTAGCACCTTGTCCTCTGTCAGTTCCTCTTTTTGTTGTTATTAATATAACACCATTTCCAGCACGTGCTCCGTAAATAGAAGCTGCAGCATCTTTTAGAATTGAGATGTTCTCAATATCATTTGGATCAACTTGACCAAAAGTAGCAACGATTCCATCCACAATAATAAGTGGAGCCTCAAAGTTTCTAATTCTTAAAGTAGCAAAATCATTTCCAGGCAAACCTGAACCGGATCTAACTGAAAGACCAGCAGCTTGACCCATAAGTAATTGGCTTGTGTTTGGAGCAGGTCTAAGGTTTATTTCTTCTCCAGAGATTGATGCAACAGATCCAGTTAATGTCTTTTTCTGCTGAGTACCATAACCCACTACAACTACCTCCTCTAATTTTGATACATCTTCTTCCATCACTACATTCATTGTAGCAGAGGCACCAACTTCCTGAGTTATGTATCCGATGTATGAGAAAACTAAAGTTGCAGCATTATCAACATTCAATTGAAAATTACCGTCAAAATCTGAAACAGTTCCGTTTGATGTTCCCTTTTCAACGATACTAACCCCAGGCAAAGCATTACCTTCGGAATCTGAAACAGATCCGCTGACAATATTCTGCGAGTAGATGAGATTAGTTGAAAATAAAAAGGCAAAAATCAATAGGACTGAACTTACAATACGTTTAATATCCATAATAATTTTTTTTGTTAAGTTGTTTTAAAGTATACCAAAATAATTAAAAAATG
>CEUN01050129.1_pt1 | contig 19553 bp, 17 predicted proteins | sample 361501 | NCBI WGS metagenome assembly CEUN01 (sample SAMEA2622801, study PRJEB7988) | marine metagenome | biome: marine biome (ENVO:00000447); feature: marine epipelagic mixed layer (ENVO:xxxxxxxxx); material: "saline water (ENVO:00002010), including plankton (ENVO:xxxxxxxx)" | depth 120 m | reverse complement strand
CGGGGCCCGGCACCATAGAAGTAGCGTGCGAGATCGGGGATCTGACCGCGGTGAATACCGAGGTCATTGAGCTCGCCGTCAGAAAGAGTGGAGAGATCGCGACGCATGCTCTTCATCCGCATGTCGTTGCAGATCTTCTTGATAATGTTGGCCATGGCCATATTCCTGATGTGATCGTGTTGCCTGTCGGATGATCCGTGGGCTGTGAACCGCAAATAATCTCCCCGAGTCTCCACCGGTAGCGGGATTTCATCGCATCACCTATGCAAAAAATGCATGGTCGATCGCCATAGTGTTCTCACGCCCCTTTCGGCGTGGTCAGGACATCGACCGCCGTCAGACCTTCGGCATGGACCAGCACCGGATTGACGTCGAACTCACCGATCAGATCGCCCAGAACTGCCGCCAGACGAGAAAGATCGGAGAGAGCCAGCGCTAGAGCGGGACGATCCGCCGGTGGCGCGCCTCGTGCGCCATCCAGCAAGGCCTGCGAGCGCAAACTCGCGATCAGATCCGCGGCCTCATCGGGCGAGACAGGCGGAACAAACATCACGGCATCATTCAGGACCTCGACCAGAACACCACCCATCCCAACGGTCATGACCGGTCCAAAGGTCGCATCGTTGGTCATGCCCACCAGCATCTCTACGCCCTTCGGCGCCGTCTGCTGAACCATCACACGCGGCCCCAGCGCTGCAGCCATGGTCCGGTACGCCGCCAGCAGCGCATCCTGGTCCGCAAGGCCCAGAACTACCCCGCCGACATCGGTCTTGTGCAGAATCTCCGGTTGCGCAGTCTTCAACACGGCAGGGAACCCAGTTGTCTCGATCGCTGCCGAGACCTCCTGTTCCGAGGTGCAGACCACCAACGCTGGAACAGACACGCCAAACGCCTTGACCAGAGCCATCATCTCTTCGGGCGCAAGCTCTCTCGACGACAGCCTGGCTCGCCAGGCCTTTACGAGTTCATCGGGACTCGGTTCTGCGCTGGGCCAGTCGGCCGCAAGGCGGCGATGCCGCTCCAGGAGGTGGCCGATCGCCTTGAGGCCGGTTTCAGTGCCCGACAGCACCGGAATGCCCTTGTCCCTCAAGCGCAGCGCTTCATCCGGATCGATCGTCGCCGAAATGTTGCCCAGCATCATGCAGGGTTTGGCGCAGGTCTCATGAGCCTCCTCAAGCGCTGCCGTCGAGCCATAGAGAATTTCGCGGCCCCCCACCATGTTGGTCGCGAACACCACAACGCCCGTCTCCGGCGCCTGGGCGATCGCCTGCATGACCTTGGGAATCACAGTCATTCCGCTCTCACCCCAATAATCGACCGGGTTGTCGGGCTCGAGACCTGGGTCGAGCACCTCTGCGAGCGCATCTCGCGTCGGTTGGCTGAAGGTCGCCAATGGCACGCCGTGCTGATCCGCAAGGTCAGTAATGAGCTGCCGTTCGCCTCCTGAATCTGTCTGAATGCCGACAGCATGGGCCGTCGGCGCCCGTCCCGATGCCAACACCTCCACCGTGTCCATCAGCTCATCCAGCGACGTCACACTGACCACATTGTGGTGCCGGAAGATCGCGTCGTAGATACGATCGTCGCCAGCCAGCGCACCGCTGTGCGACAGCGCAAACTCACGCGCCAGAGCAGAGCGGCCGAGCTTGAGCGCTACGACCGGAATGTCAGCCTTGTCTGCCCCTTCCAGAGCCGCAACGAAGGCTTCACCATCCCGCACGGTCTCCAGAACCATGGCGATCGCGCGCGTTTCCGGCCGGGACACCATGAAATTGATGTAGTCGGCAACCCCGGTTGCCACCTCATTGCCCATGGAAACGCCAATACTGAAGCGCAGGGGGCGGAAGTTGCCACCCAGGCCCGACCACGTCGATCCGCTATGGGAGAGCAATGCCACATGGCCCGGTTTGTCGAGCCCCGGCAAATCGCTGAGTGACAGCCTGGCATCCTCCACAGAGTTGAAGATTCCCATGCAGTTGGCGCCACACACGGCCATCCTCGCCTCGCGCGTCATCGCACTGACCCGTTCATAGAGGTTGGGCTGATCATCAGAGGCATCGTAGAGCCGCCCCAGCAACACCAGCCCCTTCACACCGGCACGGATGGCGTCGGACACAGCCGCCTCGATGCGGCTGTCAGCCACCGCCATCACGGCGCAGTCGACAGATTCGTCCATAGCTTCCAGCGAGGAATAACAGGCCCTGCCCTCGACCTCCTCGTAGTTCGGATTGATCCCCACCACGGAGCCGGAAAAGCGAGGACCTGCGACATGTTTGAGAATACGATTCCCCGCCGCAGTCTCTCGCTTGGTCGCACCCACAACAGCGACCCGACGGGGCGCCATCAGCGCCGCGAGGGCCTCATTCGATACTGACATGCTCGACTTTCCCTGAGATCACGGGCATGGAAGCGAGGCAAACGCTTGCGGTCAAGGGCGGAGAACGCATGACAGGCACTTTGGTGTTGATCGGCACGCCGATCGGCAATCTCGATGACATTTCGAGCCGCGTGCTGGCCACGCTGGGCTCGCTGGATGCGCTGGCCTGCGAGGACACCCGCCGCACGCGTAAGCTCTATGAACATTTCGAGCTCGACAGCCCCCGGACGATCTTCTCCTGCAACGACCACAACGAAGACCAGGCCGTGAAGAGGATGGCCGGCCTGCTGCGCCAGGGTCTCAGGGTCGGGCTGGCGACCGATGCCGGCATGCCCGGGATCAGTGATCCCGGCTACCAGGCTGTCACCATGGCCACCGAAGAAGGCTTCGCCATCGAAGTCATTCCGGGCCCGACTGCCGTCGCCAGCGCCCTCGCGCTCTCCGGACTTTCGGCCTCGAGCTACACGTTCCTCGGCTTTCCCCCCCGAAAGCCTAGCAAGCGGCGCAACTTTCTGATGGCAGAAGCTGAAGCCGACCACACGCTGGTGCTGTTCGAATCGCCACACCGGCTAGGTGCCCTGCTCACCGACGCTCTGGATGTTCTGGGCGACCGTAAGGCTGCCGTCTGCATCGAACTCACCAAGATGTACGAAGAAACTGCACGCGGTTGGCTCGGCGACCTCGCCGGTCGCTTTACCGAGGAGACTCCTCGTGGTGAGGTCACGCTGGTGATCGCAGGCAAAAACCGCAAGTTCCTGCGCGCCCTAGGCGGCGAACCGTCATGATGACACTGAAGACCCGCCGAAGTCATCTCCAGCTTCCGGCCTTCCTGCCCGACGGCACTCGGGCGGTCGTGAAGGGGCTGGATGCGCAGGATCTCGCCGATTGCGGGATCGAGGCCATGATGGTCAACAGTCTGCATCTTGCGACGCGCCCTGGAACCTCAACCGTGAAGGCTCTGGGCGGTGTCCATCGGTTCATGGGATGGAAGGGCGTCACGGCCTCGGATTCGGGCGGATTCCAGGCCTGGTCCATGGCTCAAGGCAATGGCGCGTTGGGCAGCGTGACCGACAAGGGTTTTGTCTATCGCCACGAAAAGGGTGGCAAGAAGCACCTTCTGACCCCGGAAAAGTGCATACGGCGGCAGTTGGAGCTCGATACAGATATTCTGTTCTGTCTCGACCAGTGCACGCACCCCGATGATTCAGCAGAGGTCCAGCGCCTCAGCGTCGAGCGAACACTGGATTGGGCCAGGCGATGTCGCGACGAGTTTGTCGCCCGCGTCGGTGAACCCGGGGATGGTGATGGTTCCGCTCGTCCCCTGCTGTTTGCCGTGGTTCAGGGCGGCAACGATCCCGATCTGCGTCGCCGCTGCGCCGACGAACTCGCCGCCATGGGCTTTGACGGCTTTGGCTTCGGCGGCTGGCCGATCGATGATGACGGCCTGCTCACCGACATGGTTGCTTTGACGGCCGATTGTCTGCCTCAAGACAGCGTCAAACATGCGCTAGGCATCGGGAAACCTGAGAATCTGATGGCCGCCTGGCGGGCCGGATATCGCCTTTTCGACTGTGCTCTGCCCACTCGTAACGCTCGCCGAAAACGTTTATACATGATATCAGATACTCATAGTATCTATTTGAAAAATAATATTTTTTATGACCATCTTTATCTAGAGAACGAACAACATTCACGTGATCAGGCGCCGATCGATGCCGTGCTCGATCCCGAGGGCCCCAGCCGCGCCTATTTGCACCATCTCTTCAAGATCAAGGACAGCGCCGCTGAACGTTTGGCAACGCGACACAATCTCAAATTCTATGCCTGGATGATCGACCAGCTTCGCGTGGAAGCAGTCGATGACTGACGCCAGGGAGCGTGTGCTGGCAGGTTTGCGGGGGTCGCCCAAGTATCGCGATATCGCGCCTGCTGCCCTGAAGCGCACCGCCACCTGGGCTGTCGAACGCCACTCTAAACCCAATGACGCGCTGAAAGCCGCCAAACGTAAGCTTCATCAGGTCTTTGGCGCCTATCTCGACCCCAAGAGCCTCAAGACCCTCGATCGACACATGGACAACCTCGATGCCGGCGCTGACCTCGACGAGACATGCCGGACCATTCTTCGACTCCATCGATCAAGCGAAGAACGTCTGGATGTCCTTGAGGCCTTTTACCAAGCAATCTGGGACGAAGTCGGCGAGCCCTCAGCGGTTATGGACGTTGCGGCCGGATTCAACGCATTTGCCCTGCCCTTTGCGGGATTGCCGACGGATACCCGTTACACCGCGCTGGAAATCGACCGTCGCCTCGCTAATACCACGTCGCGCTTTCTGGCCATTATCGGACGATCGGGCACCAGCCTGTGGTGTGACGTACTCTCCGACTTCGAGACCGATACCGCCGATGTCGCCTTTGTCCTCAAGACGCTGCCATGCCTGGAACAGCAAGAGGACGGCGCCGCAAAGGCATTGCTTGAGCGTCTCACTGCGGTCCACACGCTTGTGGTGACCTACCCTGTTCGCTCCCTGGGGGGACGTGAAAAGGGTATGCGTGAGAAATATTTGGCCGATGTTGAGCGCCTTGCGCGGGATTCGTGCCGTACTCTCACCATTATTCCCTTTGACGATGAGTTGATCGCGATCCTGAAATACGCCGAAACGTGAGGCAAAGCCTCTTGGCGAGCCCGCGCTGACCGGTCCATAATCGGGAACCAACACAAGAAACTGCGGAGAACCACCGTGAAACGCCTTCTTGCTATCGCTTCCATGATCCTTTTGCCCAGCCTCGCCATGGCCGAGATGACGGGCAACCCGATGGTCATGAATGGTGACACCATGCAGTTCGGCGAGCAGCAGGTCTCGCTCTACGGGGTCCACGCTCCGATGATTACGCAGACCTGCGGCGAGACCGACGATGTGTGGTCCTGCGGCTGGGATGCCGCCATACACCTCGAAGATGTCATCGCCGGTCGCGAGGTCGTCTGCACGGACCTCACCGATATCGGTGAGGTCGGAGACGAAGGCATGCACTATGTTGGCCGCTGCACCGCAGAGGGCGACGATCTCTCTGCTGCCATGGTCGAGGCCGGCTTTGCCATTCCCGATGAGGAGATGGGTGAGGCCTACGTCGCCAGCGCGATAGCGGCTGAAGAAGAAGGTATCGGGCTGTGGTCAGGTCCGTTCGTCGATCCCGTGACCTATGCCCAGAACGGCGGCTGTTCGTGCAGCGCACGCAAGAAATCCATGATGGAAAACGCCGAGCTGCTGGAAGAGATGCGCGCTGAGGAAGAGGCCACCGAGACCAACTAGGTCACGGCTCAGAGTTTGAGTTCACCTGGCGTTTCGTCACCGGGGCGCGCCCATGTCGCTCCCCGGTCACCGCTGGCGCCATATCCACTCCAGATCTTGAATCCGAGCAGTTGCTTCATGCGCGGCGACGCCTTGGCCAGCACCTCTGATTTCGTGCCCAGCGTAAAGTTCTTCAACGTCCGCATCTGCGGCGCGGCATAAAGTGTAGGCATGCCATAGCGGATCTCGTTCGATGTATTCGGCCCCGCCGAATGCCACGTCCGTCCCTCCCAGACTGCTATCGTTCCCGCCGGGCCTTCCGCAGCGATGCTGGGCACGACATGAGGCACGGACTGATCGGGCTGTGCGCCGGTCATGTGGCTGCCCGGAACTAGCCGCGTCGCGCCGTTTTCCTCCGTGAAATCGGACACGAACAACATGGTCTGTGTCACCATCGGTGCGGCGATCAGATGATCCGCCTTCCTGAGCGGACCCTGACGCGCCGTAGCGCGCGTGATCTCGCCAGCCGGCCGGTCCCGTTCACCCGGCATCACAGGAGGGGGCATCCACCACTGATCGGTATGCAATGCCATCGCCGGGTTATCGGGACGCGTCAGATGGGCCGACGTCTCGCTCAGGATGTAATCGGGACCCAGAACATGCTCAAGCACGGGCCTGACCATGGGGTGGTCGATCGCTTCGTGAAAAACCTCGCCCTTGTTGATGAGCATGGAGACCCACTGATTGTTGCTGTCCGGTGCGTTGACGTGATCGGAGAACGCATCGGCTAGAAGCTGGGCCTCTGCTTCGGCCTGCTCTTCCAGGCGCTCCCGTATGACAACGATGTGATCAGGAGGCAACGCTTCGGCAATGAGGCAGTAGCCCCATCGGTCCATATCCGCCTTCAGTTGCGCGGTGTCTCGCGTCGCCGTGGGAAGATCTGTGTCGTCCCAGGTGATGTCACGATCGTCTTCCATGATACCGCCTCTGCCATCTCACTAGCACGACACTGTTGAGCGCCCTGCGATCTGTCAACAAGACTCACACCGCCTCGATCAGCGCCGAGATGCCCTGCCCGACCCCGATGCACATCGTGCAGATCGCGCGTTTGGCATCGCGCCGCCGCATCTCGTAGGTAGCCGTGGCGGCCAGCCGGGCGCCCGATGCCCCCAGCGGATGGCCGAAAGCGATGGCGCCGCCATTGGGATTCACATGCTCAGCATCGTCAGGCAGGCCCAGATCACGGGTCACGGCCAGCGCCTGTGCCGCGAAGGCCTCGTTCAGCTCGATGATGTCGATGTCGCCGAGCCCCAAACCCTTGCGCTCCAGCAGCTTACGGGTCGACGGAGCAGGCCCGATTCCCATGATACGTGGCGGCACACCCGCCGTTGCCGCACCGGTGACACGTACCAGTGGCGTGAGGCCGTTGGCTTTCATCGCCTTTTCCGAAGCGATCAGCAGGGCAGCCGCACCGTCGTTGACCCCTGAAGCATTGCCCGCAGTGACCGTACCGCCCTCGCGGAACGGGGCCGGCAGACTGGCCAACTTTTCCGCACTGGTTTCGCGGGGGTGTTCGTCATGATCGACTATCTGCGGATCACCGCGGCGGCCGGCCAGCACGATCGGGAAGATTTCATCGTGCAGGCGGCCTGCGGCCACCGCCGCTGCGGCCCGCTGCTGGCTGCGCAGGGCAAAGGCGTCCTGATCCTCCCGGCTGATCTGGTGCTCTTCAGCAAGGTTTTCGGCCGTTTCCGGCATCTGATCCACGCCATACAGCGCCTTCATCGCCGGGTTCACGAAGCGCCAGCCGATGGTCGTGTCGTAAATCTCGGCATTGCGCGAGAACGCCTTGTCCGCCTTGGGCATCACAAAGGGCGAGCGGGACATGCTTTCGACCCCGCCGGCGATCACAAGGTCGGCCTCACCAGTGCGGATCAGGCGCGCCGCCTGACAAACCGCCTCCAGGCCCGAGCCGCAGAGCCGGTTGACCGTGACACCGGACACGCCCACAGGAAGGCCCGCCAGCAGCGTTGCCATACGCGCGACGTTGCGGTTGTCTTCACCTGCCTGATTGACGTTGCCGTAGATCACATCATCAATCTGCTCCCAGTCGACGCCGGAATTGCGTTCGGTCAGCGTCTTGATTGGCAGAGCGGCGAGATCATCGGACCGCACCGAGGACAACACGCCGCCAAAGCGGCCGATGGGCGTGCGGATGGCGTCACAGATATAGGCGTCGGACATGGCGGTGTTCCCCGGTTAGCGTCGCCCCGTTATCGGCGATAGCGTGGCCCTGGACAAGCAGGAGACTTCATGAGCGACAAGATCGTCTTTGTGACCGGGCGGTGCTCAGGGTATCGGACACGCCATCGTGTCAGCCTGCCTCGACAAGGGCTGGAGCGCAGCAGCGATGGATGTCGATGGCGAGGCACTGGCCGCTCTCGACGACGAACTCGATCAAGGCGGACGCCTGCACTGCATCGAAGGGCCTAACAACGATGAAGACGGCGTCAAAACCGCCATTGCCGAAACCACCGAGGGGTTCGGCGGCCTGAGTGGTCTTGTGAACAACGCCGGTTTCACGCGCAACGGGCCGCTTGAAGAGCTAACTCTTGAGAACTGGAACGCGGTGATCGCGACCGATCTGACCGGCGGCTTTCTTTGCGCCAAGCACGCCGCACCGCACCTGCGTTAAGCCAGGGGCTCCATCGTGAACATGGCCTCGACGAGGGCCTTTATGTCCGAGCCTGAAACCGAGGCCTATTCAGCCTCCAAAGGCGGAGTGTTCGGCCTGACCCTTGCCTTGGCCGCCAGCCTGGCGCCGGATGTCCGGGTCAACGCGATCAGCTCTGGCTGGATCGCCACACAGGCCTGGCAGAAACCGTCGCAGCGCAGCGAGCCGGAACTGACGCGAGAAGACCATGTCCAGCACTGGTCGGGCCGAGCCGGCGTGCCTGACGATATCACGGCCATGGCGATCTACCTTCTGGGCGATGAGTCCGGCTTTGTGACCGGCGCGAACATGGTTGTAGACGGCGGCATAACCCGGAAGATGATTCACGTCGATTGACCGTCAGTTTGCGGCTGACAAGCCGGGTCAATTGCTCTTAACGTGCGCCGCCATACGAGAGGGTGTGAACATGAGTCATTCACGGGTCGTCACCGCGGAAGTCGTCCAGTACGGAGCGATGGAAGGCACTACGCCCCCGACCGATCTCGACAAGGTGCGGCGCGACCGGCTGGCGAATGTTCATCGCGAACTCAAGAAACGCGATCTCGCAGGCGCCCTGCTGCTCGACCAAGTTAATGTCCGCTATGCGACCGATGCCACCAACATGCAGGTCTGGTGCCTGCATAACGAGGTGCGCTACTGCTACGTCGCGACTGAAGGGCCGTGCATCCTGTTCGATTTCAGCCATGTCGCGCACCTGAGCGACGGCCTGCCCGGAATTTCCGAGCGTCGTCCGGCCCGGGGTGTCTTTTATATGGGTTCGGGCAGCCGTGTGGAAGAACACGCCCGCGAGTTCGCCCGCCAGATCGCCGACCTGGTGAAGGAACACAGCGGCGGCAACAAGCGTATCGCAGTCGACCGCATGGGCCCGGACAGCTTCATCGCCCTCCAGAATGAGGGCCTGGAGATGCACGACGGATTCGAGATGATGGAAGAAGCCCGCAAGATCAAAACGCCCGAAGAGATCATCCTGATGAAGACGTCCATAGCCGCATCGGAAAAGGGCATCCATGCCATGCGCGAATACATGCGCCCGGGTATCACCGAGAACGCTCTGTGGGCCAAGCTTCATGAGGCGAACATCGCCGAAGGCGGCGAGTGGATCGAGACCCGCCTGCTGGCGTCCGGTCCCCGCACCAACCCGTGGATGAGCGAGTGTTCCATGCGGGTGATCGAAAAGGGCGACATGGTCAGCTTCGACACCGATCTCGTCGGCCCCTACGGTTATTGCTCCGACATCAGCCGCGCCTGGGTGTGCGACGCCAAACCCACCAACGAGCAGCGCCGCCTCTACATGAACGCGATGGAGCAGCTCGAGCACAATCGCGAGATGGTGAAGCCGGGGTTGTCGTTCCGCGAATGGTCAGAAAACTGTTGGAAGCTGCCCGACGAGTTCGTCGCCAACCGCTACGGTGTGGTCGCCCATGGCGTGGGCCTGGTCGACGAGTACCCCGCGATCTACTTCCCGCAGGACTACGAAGCCAACGGCTACGATGGCCACTTCCAGGCCGGCATGGTGGTTTGTGTCGAAGCCCTGATCGGCTCCGACGGCGGCCGTGAATGTGTGAAGCTGGAACAGCAGCTTCTGGTGACCGAAGACGGCTACGAGCGTCTCGACAGATATCCCATGGATGAAACCTGGAATTGATACCGAGCTAGAACAGCCTAAGGACGGTTCCTATCTCAGATAGGACGCACCGTTGATATCGATGGTCGTCCCTGTGGCATGCGGCGCAAGACCGCTGGCCAGGAACGCGATGGTGTTGCCGACATCGCTGGCCGGCGCGATCTCGCCCAAGGGGATGTCCTTCACCATGTCCTCGATGCCGTCCTGCTCGATGACCTGGTCTACCATCTCGGTCGCCACGAAGCCCGGCGCCACGGCATAAGCCAGAATACGGTCGGCCGCGCACTTGCGGGCGATCGAACGGGTCAGGGCGATCACGCCCCCCTTCGATGCCGCATAGTTCATGCGGTCGTAGTCATCCCCCCGGAAGGATGCCCTGCTCGCCACATTCACGATGATCCCGCCGCCATGCTCCCTGAAATGATGGGTCGCGCTGCGGCAAAGCTGGGCCACAGCGGTGAGGTTCACGCGCAATGTCCGCTCCCAGGACGCCAGAAACGCCTCGAGATCACCATCCGGGTCAGCGGCTTCGTAGATTCCGGCGTTGTTGACAAGAACGTCGATCCTGCCCTGCCAGGCCAGCGCATCCTTCCAGACCGCTTCTGTCGTGGCGGCATAGGCCAGATCACCGGCAACCAGGTGGCAATGGCCCTCCGGCAACGACGCGGCCAGCGTCTCGGCGGCCGCTCTGTTACGTCCGTAGTGTATCACCACACGGGCGCCGACACCCACCAGCGTACGCGTTGCCGCAGCACCGATCCCACGCGACCCGCCCGTCACCAGAACCGTCTTGCCCTGCATCTCAATCATCACTCTGCCCCCGTGCCATAGCGCTGCTGCAACATCGCAAAGACAGCACGCGCGCCCTGGATCTCTCCACCACGCGGCCGACCCGGCCGGGCATTCTGGTTCCAGCAGACCGTATCAATATGAAGCCAGGGTGTTTCGTCGCCGACAAACTTCTGCAGGAAGAGTGCTGCCTGAATGTGATCGGCAAAGCCCCAATCGGCAATCGTGTTGATGTCAGCCAGATCGCTCGCCATACGCGGCAGATAGCCCTTGACCAGCGGCACCGGCCAGAGAGGATCGTCAACGCCCCGGCCTGCATCACAAAGATCCGCCGACAACTCCTCCACATTCGAGAAACATGCCGGAAGGTCCATGCCCAGCGCCACACGGGCGGCTCCGGTCAGGGTCGCGAAGTCGATCAGCAGTTCCGGTTTGTCGTCGACAGCAGCCGCCAGCGCATCGGCCAGAATCACGCGACCTTCCGCATCCGTGTCCCCAATCTCGATGGTGACGCCCTTGCGGGTGGTGACTATATCCATGGGCCGCAGCGCGTTGCCGTCGAGCGCATTGTCCACGGCGGGGATCAGGACGCGCAAACGAACCGGCAGCTCGTGCGCCATCACAAGCCCGGCCACGGCGAGGGCACAGGCTGCACCGCCCATGTCCTTCTTCATCCGCAGCATCCCGGCCCCGCCCTTGAGGTCGTGACCGCCTGTGTCAAAACACACGCCTTTTCCGACGAGTGTGACCATCGGCGCATCCTCGGCACCCCAATGGAGATCGATCAGGCACGGCGGACGAGAGCTCGCCCTGCCCACGGCATGAATGGCCGGATAGTTGGCTGACAACAGGGTTTCGCCCAGCGTGATCTCCACACTGGCTTCATGCTGTTCGGCAATGTCTTCAGCCACCGAGCCCAGGTCTGCCGGTCCCATGTCTTCCGCGGGCGTGTTGACGAGATCTCGTCCCCGGGTCATGGCTTCGATCAGAGCAGAGACGGCGTTGCGATCACAGCTCTCCGGCCAGACCAACGAGACCGGTTCCCGCTCCGGCGTCTTGTAGCGCGAGAAGCTGTAGCAGCCGGCGGCCCAACCCTGTGCCACGGCATCAGCCAAGCCGTCCGAAGCCGGATCAAGGGTCAGCACCATGTCGTCGGGCAGCGCCATCGGCAGGTCCGAGACGGCCCAGATGTCATTCGCCTCGCCGAGGCAAACCACGACCAGGGCGATGCCGCCATCGACCGCCGGAACAAACCGCCATGCGCCTGCTTCCGCCTTGAAGCCCGTACGACGAAGCCATAGCGCCACACGCGAATGCTGGGTTTCAAGCCAGACGGGATAGTCCGCGCTGGTGACTGCCACCAGCGGCGTGGCGTCATCGGTGCTGTCGATCAGTCCCTTCGCCACCATCGCGTCAGGACCCAAACCGGCGTTCGATCATGTCCAGCAGCGCCCGCACGGCCATCACTTCGCCCCCCTTGGGACGACCGGGCTTGCCGTTCAGATTCCAACCCATGATGTCGAAATGCGCCCAGGAGATACTGTCGCGCACAAACCGCTCCAAGAAGAGTGCGGCTGTGATGGCCCCTGCTCCCGGCCCCGATCCGGTTGTCGAGAGGTCGGCCACATCGCTGTCCAGCATTTTGCGATAGCCCGGCCACAACGGCAGCCGCCAGACGTCATCCTCCGTGCGTTCGGCCGCTTCGTGGATCGCTGTTGCTAGATCATCATCGTTGCTGAAGAACACCGGCACATCGGGACCCAGCGCTACACGCGCGGCGCCCGTCAGTGTCGCCATGTCGACTAGCAGGTCGGGCTTTTCCGTCACTGCCTCGGCCAGGGCATCGCACAGGATAACCCGCCCTTCGGCATCGGTGTTGCCGATCTCGATAGTAAGCCCGCTGCGCGTGGTGATGACATCGAGCGGACGATAGGCGTTGCCCGCCACACTGTTTTCGACTGCAGGGATCAGCAGACGCAGACGCACCGGCAGGTTGAGCGCCATGATCATCGACGCCAGCGTGATCGCACTGGCCGCCCCACCCATGTCCTTCTTCATCATCTTCATGCCAGCAGCCGGTTTCAGATCCAGCCCGCCGGAATCAAACACCACGCCCTTACCGACTAATGTCACCTTTGGCGCACCGGGATCACCCCACACCAGGTCCGCCAGGCGCGGTTCCCGGTGGCTCGCGCGGCCCACGGCATGAATCGCGGGATAGTTGTGTTCCAGAAGCTCGTTGCCTTCCAGAAGACGAACGTCGGCGCCGAAACGGTCACCGAGATCGGCCACGGCCCCGGTCAGCTCGGCCGGACCCATGTCCTCGGCCGGCGTGTTGATCAGATCACGCCCCAGATGGATCGCCTCGGCCATCGCGATGACCCGATCCATTGTCGCCGTCGCGGGCGAAATCAGCTTCGGCGTTTCGCTCTCGTCCTTGCGATAGCGGTCGAACCGGTAGCACCCCAGCGCCCAGCCCAACGCCAGAGCATTGGCCGGTCCGGTTTCGAAATGGCCCTCCAGATGGCATACCGTGCCCTTGGGCAGAGCACGCGGCAGATCGCCCAGCGTATACGTTCTGGCATGATCGGTCATGGCCACCAGTACCGTCCCGATGCCGCCATCCTCATCGGGGATCACCAGATGACGGGCTGGCGAAGCCTCGAAATCATGTTCCCGCACCCAGCGCGCCTGCGGCCCCGTAGCCTTGTCCAGCCACTGGTCCAGCCCCTCGCGCGTCACCGGCACAATCGCGACGGCATACTCCGCCGCGTCAACAAAACACCGCATGTCGTGATCCCTCTGAAGAGGGGCGAGCCTATCCGCCGTCGGCCAACTGATCCAGCGGCAACGCGGTCGAGTACTTCACTTGCTTGAGCGCGAAACTGGAGCGGATGTTGGAGACGCCGGGCGCCTTCGAGAGGTGGTCCAGCACGAAGGTGCGGTAGGCTTCGAGATCGGGCACGACAATGCGCAGCATGTAGTCGTGATCGCCCGTCATCAGGTAGCACTCCACGACCTCCGGGCGGGCTCGGATGTGGGCTTCGAAATCATCGAGCAACGCTTCGGTCTGCCGTTCCAGACGCACCTCGGCCAACACGCTCACACCCAGCCCCACCGCAGAGGCATCGAGCAAGGCGGCGTACTGGCGAATCACGCCCCGGCGTTCCAGCTCCCGCACACGCCGAAGGCAGGGTGACGGCGACAGGCCCACGTCCTCAGCCAGCTCGACATTACTCGCACGGCCGTTCTGCTGAAGATGGCTGAGAATGTTGCGATCGTAGGCGTCCATGGCAGATCATGCCTTGTTTAATGCGAATGGCAGTTAGATCATGCGCCATCATTGTGGATGACGGCGCAAGACGCAAGAACATGCCACGTATCAGGCGCTAAAATGCGGCCAGCACTGATGAGGTCCGCCATGTCCGTCACGCCGACCCGCGCCGGTATCCGCACCCCCGACACCACGATCATCGATTCTGCGGAGCTCGCCTGTCTCGACGCGCTGCAGAAGAAGATCCTGTGGCTGGCGAGCTGGACCATCCACCACGCGAACCACATTCGTGAAAGCCGCGACGGCCTGAAGGTTGGCGGCCATCAGGCGTCCTGCGCCTCGATGGTGCAGATCATGACCGCGCTCTATTTCCATACGCTGCGGCCCGAAGACCGGGTGGCCGTGAAGCCCCACGCCAGTCCCGTGTTTCACGCCATCCAGTACCTTCTGGGCCGCCAGGATCGTGAACAGCTCGAGCTCTTCCGGGCGCTGGGTGGCGCACAGTCGTACCCCTCGCGCACCAAAGACAAGGATGATGTCGACTTCTCGACCGGCTCCGTGGGCCTTGGCGTCGCCACCACGGCCTTCGCCGCTCTGGTGCAGGACTATCTGAAGCTTCGGGACATGCTGCCTCAAGACCAGAAACCCGGACGCATGGTCGCTCTGGTGGGCGATGCCGAACTCGACGAGGGCAATGTCTGGGAAGCCCTGCTGGAAAGCTGGAAGCACAACATCGGCAACGTCTGGTGGGTCGTCGACTACAACCGCCAGAGCCTCGACAGCGTGGTCTCCGATCGCCTGTTCCAGCGCATCCAGGGCTTCTTCGATGCCGTGGGCTGGGAGGTCGTCACGGTCAAGTACGGCAAGCTGCTCACGGCTGCCTTCGAACAGCCCGGCGGCGAAGCCCTGCGCGACTGGATAAACGAATGCCCGAACGAACTCTATTCGGCGCTCTGCTTCAAGGGAGGTGCGTCGTGGCGCGAGCATCTCGAACGGGACTTCAAGAAGGGTAGCGCCACGCGCAAGATGGTCGACGCCTGCGACGACGAGGCTCTGCATCGCCTGATGACCAATCTAGCGGGGCACGACCTCGAAAGCCTGATCGAGGCCTTCGATGCCGCAGCCGCAGCCGATGACGACCGGCCGCGCTGTTTCATCTGCTACACGATCAAGGGCCACGGCCTACCCTTCGCCGGCCACAAGGACAACCATTCAGGCCTGATGAACCCGCAGCAGGTCGACGGTTTCCGTGAGACACTCGGCATTGCCGAAGGCGAGGAATGGGAACCGTTCTCGGGCCTCGAAGAGCAGTGCGGCGACCTCCAGGACTTCCTCAAGGACGTGCCGTTCGCCCAGGAGTACCCGCGCCGCCGCACCGCCGATGCGGTTCCAGTACCCGATTCACTCACGTTCAAGCGCGACGCCAGGGTCTCGACCCAGCAAGCCTTCGGCAACATCCTCAACGACATCGGCCGCAGCGATGCCCAGATTGCCGAGCATATCGTGACGACCTCACCCGACGTCGCCGTCTCGACCAATCTCGGCCCCTGGATCAACCGGCGTGGCCTCTTCGACCGGCGCGAACACACCGACACCTTCAAGTCCGAAAAGGTCATCTCGGCCCAGAGCTGGGACATCAGCCAGACCGGCCAGCACATCGAACTCGGCATCGCCGAGAACAATCTCTTCCTCATGCTCTCGGCCATGGGGCTGTCCCACAGCCTGTTCGGCAAACGTCTGCTGCCGATCGGTACGCTCTACGACCCCTTCATCAGCCGTGGCCTCGATGCCATGAACTACGCCTGTTACCAGGACAGCCGGTTCATGCTGGTCGCCACGCCCAGCGGCGTGACACTGGCGCCGGAGGGCGGTGCCCATCAGTCGATCTACACACCGTTGATCGGCATGGGCCAGCCGGGGCTCACCAGCTTCGAGCCCGCCTTTGCCGACGAGCTCGCTGAAATCATGCGCTGGGGCTTCGAGCACATGCAGGCCGACGAAGGCGGCAGTGTCTATCTGCGTCTGAGCACCCGACCGATCGACCAGGTCGCGCGCGAACTGGATGACACCCTGCGTGCCGACATCCTCTCGGGCGGCTACTGGCTCCGCGAACCGTCAGCCGACGCCGACATCGCGATCATCGCCATCGGCACCATGGCGCCCGAAGCCTTGGCGGCCCACGAAACACTCGTCGAAGACATTCCCGGTGCCGGGCTGCTGGTGGCCACTTCAGCTGACCGGCTGATGGCCGACTGGCACCACGCCCGCCGCCACCGCAGGGCCGGCATGCCCGCTGAACCAAGCCATGTGGAGCGTCTGCTGTCCCGCCTGCCTTCACACACGGGCCTCGTGACCGTGCTTGATGGCCATCCGGCCACGCTGTCCTGGATGGGCGGCGTACGCCGTCACCGGATCCAGTCCCTGGGCGTCGAAGATTTCGGCCGCAGCGCCGACATCCCCGATATCCACGCGGTCCACGGCATAGACGCCGACTCGATCCTCGACGCCGCCGCGCGGCTCTGCCTGACTGGCTAACGTAGTTCGCCGATGATGTCGGCTTCCCTGATCATATCACCATCCGCTGCGCCCACACGGCCGTAGTAGCCGCCCCAGACCTTGTATCCTAGGCGGACCAGGAGTTCGGTTGAGGCTTCAGCGCGGATATCGGGCAACAGGGCGGCCTGCCAGTTTATCTGGGTTCGTATAACCGGCGTGTTGTAGACGGAGTTGATGGCGACCCGCTCCTCGCCTGTGCGGTTCTTGCCCATACCGTGCCAGGTGCGGGCGTCCCAGACGATGAACGATCCGGCAGGCGCTTCGATGCTGACCGCCTCGTTGTCATAGGATTTCTCGGGATCCGGCTGCAGCCCGGAGAGATGACTGCCGGGAACAACGCGGGTCGCGCCGTTCTCGTCCGTGAAGGGTGTCAGTGTCCAGGCCGAGGTGCAGGAGACAGCGGGCGCGATGAGCCGCGCGGGATCGCCGTCATCGTCGCCATAGAACTCTCCCCTTCGAATCTCGCCGGGCGGTCGCTGCCGTTCGTCACGCCGCTGCGGCAGCGGCATCCACCATTGATCGGTGTGGAGCGTCTGCTGCGGTCCGTCGGGACGGACGATGCTGCCGTCGTGGGCCGACAGCACCCAGTCTTCGCCGAGCAAGGACGTTGCCAGATGGTCCGCCGCGGGATGAAGCACGATGTCACGGAAAACTTCGCCCTTGTTGACCAGGACCCCGATAAACTGATGTTTCGGTCCCGAAGTCGTCGAATCGGCACGAACCGTAAAGTTCTCCGTGCCGGAGACCTGCTCGACAGCGCCGAACTCATAGGCCACATCGTCGCGACGTTCCGCAGCGGCCTGCGCCAGGAGCCTGTCGTGAAGACCTGTTGTCTGTTCCGGTGTCAGTGCATCGGCGACGATGCAGTAGCCGTGATCGAAGAGATCGTTCTCGGCACGGTGCAGGTCGGTGGTCGAACTTGGCAGGCCCATGATATTGCTCCCGATTTCTATGATCTTCCTCCCACAGGCGCGCCGCGTCGAGAGCGCACGAGAACATCCTTCGCTTCTGTCGCCGCCACGGGCTACGATCAATTTCCTACATGGGAGGACATCATGGCCACATCAGATCTTCACTACATGGGCGCAGTCGAGGCGCTGGACCTGTTCCGAAAAAAGAAGCTCTCGCCCGTCGAGCTGATGGACGCCGTGATCGCGCGCGCCCAGAAGGTGCAACCCAAGATCAACAGCTTCAGCCAGACGTTCTATGACGAGGCGCGCGACCAGGCGAAAAAGGCCGAAGCCAAGTATGCCAAAGGAAGTCGCACCCGCGCGCTGGAAGGCCTCCCCCTCGCCATCAAGGACGAGGAGACGATCAAGGGCCTTCCTGCGTCATCGGGCTCGCTGGCCTACAAGGACAACATCGGCGAGGAAACGACCTACATCGTCGAGCGCTGCTTCAATGCCGGCGGCATCATGCACGCCCGGACCACGACACCTGAGTTTTCCTGCGCGGGCTACACCCACACCGCACTCTGGGGTGTGACACGCAACCCCTGGAACACAGACTACACGCCGGGCGGCTCGTCGGGCGGAACCGGCGCCACCCTGGCTGCCGGGGCGGCGACCATCGCCACAGGTTCGGACATCGGCGGATCGATCCGTATTCCGGCGTCGTGTTCGGGCGTGGTCGGCTTCAAGCCACCCTACGGCCGCAACCCGCAGGGTCATATCTTCAATCTCGACTTCTACTGCCACTCCGGCCCAATGGCTCGTTCGGTCGCCGATTGCGCCCTACTCCAGAACGTCATGGCGGGTCCGCATCCGCGCGATATCGCCACGGTCAAGCCGAAGATGCGGCTGCCACTGGAGTACAAATCCGTGAAGGGCATGAAGATCGCGCTCTCCATGGATCTCGGCTACTGCGAGGTCGACAAGGACGTCCAGAAGAACACCAAAGCCGCCGTGAAAAAGCTCAAGGATGCCGGCGCCATTGTCGAGGAAGTCGATCTCGGCTGGACATGGAGCACGCTGACGGCCGCCACGAACTACCTGAGTCACCTCTTCGGCAACGTGATCGGTGAGACCATGCGTCGCCACCGCCATGTGATGATGCCCTACGCCGTCTGGATCGGTGAACAGGGTGCGAAGACCGACAGCGCGGCCTTCATCGAGAGCCTTCAGATCGCAGGCGAGATGTACGACACCCTGGGCCCTATCCTGGAAAAGTATGACGCTCTGATCTGTCCGACCAATGCGCTCTCCGCCGTACCCGCCGATCATGATTCGACCACCGAACCGGTCTACATCAACGGCAAGGAGGTCGATCCGTTCCTGGGTTGGGTCATGACCTACCCCTTCAACATCATGTCCCGCTGCCCGGTCCTGTCGGTGCCCTCGGGCCGTGACAAGAAGGGCGTACCGACCGGTCTGCAGATCGTCGGACGGACCTATGACGATCCCACGGTGTTCCGCATCGGCGCCGCTGTGGAGGCGGCCGATCCCTGGTACACGAAAGCCTCCAGGCGCCCTAAGATCTAAGCCGAAGAGGTGCCCATCAAAACGGATGTCGTCGTTGCCGGCGCCGGCGCGGCGGGGCTGGCCGCCGCCCGGGAGCTGCGCCTGCTTGGCATCCCGCATGTCGTGGTCGAAGCCAAACCCATCGTCGGCGGCCGCACGTTCTGCGATCCATCACGAATCCTCTCCATGGCCGGCTGATACTGCCCCCGCCAGGCATCGGCGAACGCATCAGCGTCGACGGCAATCTGCCGCGACCCGAAGTAGGCGGCAACGTCTCGCGCAACCCCCACGCGCCAGTCCACCACCGTCCCGAAGACATCAAACAGCAGCCCCTTGATCGCTCTGTCCCGCATTCTTATGCAGTTTTGAACACGGCCAACACCGACCCACAGTATACTCTCTCTGATCATACAGACCCGCATAGACAGGAGAGCAGGATCATGTCGGAGATGA
>CEUN01096117.1_pt1 | contig 19614 bp, 17 predicted proteins | sample 361501 | NCBI WGS metagenome assembly CEUN01 (sample SAMEA2622801, study PRJEB7988) | marine metagenome | biome: marine biome (ENVO:00000447); feature: marine epipelagic mixed layer (ENVO:xxxxxxxxx); material: "saline water (ENVO:00002010), including plankton (ENVO:xxxxxxxx)" | depth 120 m | reverse complement strand
GAGGAAACTGAGGAAACTGAGGAAACTGAGGAAACTGAGGAAACTGAAGAAACTGAAGAAACTGAAGAAACTGAAGAAACCGAGGAATCTCAAGAAAGTATTGATTCTCATAATTCACCAAATACCGATTATTTTCTTGATGAATTAAAAGACCCAACACCAACAGAAGACATTCCTGATCGACCGGGCTCGGCGGAGAACTCTGGTTCTGTTATTACAGTTTTAACACCGAGTGCCGATGATACAGAGGCTTCTCGCGAAGAAACGATACCTTCGTTATCAGAAAACCCATATGGTGATTATGATGATATTAAAGACTCACCACTTTACAGTGATTATGAACTTAATACTGTGTTTAATGGTGATGTTGAAAAATACGCTGAGTATCTTGCTCAAGCCCATTACATGTTAGAAGAAAAAATGGGTGTCATGCCAGAAGATTACGATGGTACGGAAGATGATTCATTAACACGTAAAGACGTGAAAATGTTCTTAATGAATCGTGGTTATTCTGCAGAAGGTATTGGTGATGAAATTGGTTATCAAGAGTACATTAAAGACTTTTTTGAAAAACAAACTGACAGTGCAAAAACAGTTGTAGGTGAAGATGGTGTAGCTTCAAATCATGCTGATTTTGATTACTTTGATGTTGAAGCCTACATTCGCTCTGGTGGTGATACCTATGAAATTGACGTGCCTCTAGAGCGTGAGCGTCCTCAAGGCTACTTTACGAATCTAGAAGTTTTCCCTGAGTGGGTACAGCAAGATTTAAAAAATGCAAATGAAGGTTTGAACGCTACAGTAGATCTTCACTCGGCTGAATTTACTTACAACGAAATGGAACAGCAATCGCAACAAAGTATATTAGGTATTATTCGTCCTCACGGTGAGCAAGAAGGTAAAAATGAAGTTAAGTGGAACGACGGTGAGCAAGAGCAAGTAAAACAGCTCGAAAAAGATCGCTTAACCTATGGCAACATCCAAGAATATATTGAAGGTCGAACAAAAATTGACGGCACTGCACCTGGTGATAAACCTCTAACGGAATACTACACAGATAAAGGTGAGCTTAAAATAGCGTACGATGAAAATGGTGAAGCCCTACGTAACCAAAACGGCGAAAAAATGTCTGTTATTGAGTTTGAAGCTATTCAGAAGTACGCAGATCCAGAACAGGCTAAAAAGCTGATTAGTAACGCTGAGGAGATTGGTTTTGAGATTTCAGAAAAAACAGGTTTTACAGAGCATAGTACTCAAGATTTAGCTGATGAGCTGACGCAGCAACGTGAAGGTTTTGAGTTTAGAGAAGTGAATACAGATCCTGAGAATGCGGCCGAATTAGCGCTTGGTACACATGAAGCGGCAGCAGAAGAGATTTCTAGAATTGGTAAGAAGATCTCAGGTAAAGTTGATGATGCAAACCAAAAGTTAGAGAAGTTCGTTGAAATTTCGGAAAAAATTATTGATATAATGGTTTCCCGTTTCGAAACTCATACAGAAATGCTGAAGAACTTATTCCAATACTTACCAGTTTAACAGTTAGATTGAGTACAATGGAGCGGGACACACGTAATTTTAATCCGAAGTTGTATGAAAGAGGTGTACTAATGGATCTTAACGGACTTGGTGTAGAAGATGATTTCTTTGCTGGTGGTGACTTAATTAAAAAGTTACTCGTGATGCAAGAAGTGATGCGTAAAAAAATCAACTACACCAAAGACACCTATGAAAATATTTATGCTTATGGGTATAACTTTTTTACAGCGGGCCAATTTGATAAGGCTAAAGATATTTTCAAGATTCTAATGATTTTAGATCCGCAAAATGTGAAAGCTTTTATTGCTCTTGGTGGCTGTTTTCAAAAGTTAGAAAACTTTGAAACTGCTATGAATATCTACAGAGCCGGTATTTTTATCGATCCTGAAAATCCAGTATTAAGTATGAATATCGGTTTGTGCCACATGAATCTTGAAGAGCTTCCTGCGGCAGAGCAAAGTTTTCTTGCTGCTTGCCTGATATCGCACAAGAATCGCGAGTCTGATCCAAAGACCCAGTACTTTGTTGCTGAAAAACTTTGGAAAATGACAAGATCGAAGCAGAAAAAGCAGGCAATTTCGATTGAGCAAAGCTTAATCCAAGTAGACTAAGGAGGTCTCTCTATGACTACAGGTGTGTATCAATCTGACAATCTCGTAAACACGGGATACGTACAACAAGAAGAAACAGATTTTGATACGAATGAGGACGTAAACACTGATAAAGATACTCATGCTGAAAAGCTAGGTGCCAATGTTGACGTTGTTTTTCGCAACTCTGAAAACTTTCGTGACGGTCAAGGCCAAGGCCGAGGTCAAAATGGCGAAGCCATGTCAGGCTTCGGTGAATTGACTCTTGAAGAGCCTGAGAAAAATGCACAGCCTGAAAAGGGGCGTAGTGTATACGAAAAAATTGTTATGATGCTTTTTGCTTATGCAAAAAACATTATGGATCGCCGTGCAGACCGTTTAGAGCAAATGGAAATAATCGGTAATAAATTAACAGAGTTGGCGGAACAAGAATCTCAAAAGTTCATAGAGAAGGTTGCTGAAGCTGAAAAGAAACAAAAAACAGGTATTCTTGGTAAAATATTTGCCATTATAGGCCTTATTATTGCTGTGGTTGTTGCTGCCTTTACCATTGCTGCAACACTATTCACTGGTGGTACTTCGTTAATGGCATTGCCTGCCTTATTGCCATCCATACTTGCAGTTGCTGGCGTTGCTTTTGCGGCCTTTGCTGCTGGTGATGCTCTCTTTAATGACAGCAAGCTCATGGGCAAGATAATGGAAGAAACCATTGGTAAGCTCATTGAAGGCCTAACAAACCTATTGAAAAAAGCAGGTATGTCTGATAAGGCTGCCCAAGGTTTAGCCATGGGTCTCGTCATGGCTGCCATGATTGTTGTTATGGTTGTTGTCGCTCGTTCGATGAACTTCCTTGGTAATGCTGCAATTAAATCAGGACAGGTTGGTCTTGCTTCGCAAGCTGATGATATTGCAAACGCTGCAAATGCTAGTAAAGCTGCTGCTCAAGCTGGTAGTACGGGGAATGCTGTTAAAGCCGGCACCATTACCACAGCATCAACTGCCGATGATGCAGCTAAAGCTGGCTCTGCCGCTGCTGCAACAAGCGATGATATTAGCGCTGCAATCCAAAATGCAACTGCTCAGTTGAAAAACTCGAAAGATGCTTTTGCTGCTGCCAAAGAAGGTAATAGTGGTACTAAATGGCTTGGTAGCGTACTTGCGCCTAATAGTACGACGAGCGCTGAAATAAATGTTGTTGGTACAACCGAAAAAGTTCGTCAATTAACTGAAATTGCGGATAAGACGAAAAAAGCAAAAGACATAAAAGAGCTTCAGAAATGGACAGGTCTTGCTGAAACTGCAAAAAAAGAACTCCTTTCTGCTCGTACATCTGTTGCAGCGAAAGATGTGCAACGCTTAACCGCTGAGCTTGATGAAGCAATGGCAGTTGTGAATAAGGCAGGCAAGTCAGCCAATGTGGATCAAGTTAGAAAAGTGACGGATCTTACTGATGAGTTAAAGCAAGCTTCTAAAACACTTGAAACAGCTCGTGAGACCGAAAAAGTAGGTGATCTTTCGAAAGTGACAACAACCTATGGCACAAAAGCCGCAGATACTGGTGGTGATATTGCTAAAACAGGTTCGGCATCGAAAGAAGGTGCTAATGGTACTGTTAAAGTTGAGATGGCTGACGAGGGTGATCATATTGCCTCTGCGGTTCAGTACTCAGAAAAGCTTGAGCGTATGGCGAAATACAACCGTATGTCATTCCGTATGCAAACAGCAGATGTTGTGAATGATGTTGGTACGATCGTTCACCGCGAAACAATTGCCATTATTAATGCGCAGCTTGATAAGCTTATGGCTGAGGACCAAGCTGATATCCAGCGCCTTAAGGCGGCGATGAAAATTCTCGAAAAAATTCTATCCATGCATGATGAAATGTCTGATGTAGAAGTAAAACAGTATGAAGCAGCAATGATACAGCTTGCTAACTTCATTATTGAAAAAATGCCTTCTATTTCAAGACCTGTTGTTCGCGTACATCAAGCATAAAAAAATATTTAAAGGAGACGGTTATGGCTATTCAGAGTCCAACTATTACAAATCCAAATGCACCTCAGAATGAAGCGCAAATTGCTGAAGAGCAAGAAGGTCAGCGTGTAGCTACTGGTGCAACTGACAACACTGAAAATACACAAACAATCGAAAATCAAGAAATTCTAGTTGTGCAAGGTGATATGGACGAAGCTGCTGAAAAAATTGAAACAGCATCCATGGATCTTGCAGGCTTCTTAACAAGTTTTGGCTTGCTTTCACCTGAAGGTAAAGCAGATGCTTCCTCTTTCGATAAAATCAAACAGCTTCTAAAAAATCTTGAAGAAGCGCTTAATACGTTGCGTAGTGCCTATGCTGAAAGTGCAACTGAAGCGTCTGTTGCTGGCTTTGACATTAGCATGAAGGGTGTGGAAGAGATGCTAGATCATGCTCAGAATGCCTTTAATATGGCAATTGCTAGTGGTGTTATGGGTATTGTCTCCCAGGGTGCTGTTGCTGGATACACAGGTAAAGCTGTATACAGCGCGGAAGTGAAGCGTACTAAATTCCCTGGTAACCAAGAAAACTTCGTATTTATGCAGGTTAAAACGCAGGTTGCAAGTACCATTGGTGGTATGGTTCAAGGTGGCACAAAGATTACAGATGGTGCGGCGCAACAGGCAACAACAGAAGGTCAGGCGGCATCGAAAGAAGCGGATGCAGAAGCTCAACTTATGCAAACAATTCGCGATCAGATGGAAGAAATTCGTCGTGCGCTTGCAGAGCTTATCGAGAAACTCGACAATGCTCGTGCTGGTACAAACCAAGCAGATCGTGCGTTCCGTACAAAAGCATAATTTATTTATGCTCTCGAAGCCAAAAGCTGTTTCGCAGCTTTTGGCTTTCACTTCTTTCCTGTATTGGCCAGTTTTCCGGCTAAAGTTCCCACCTTTCTGCCTTTTATTACAATAAATTACAGACAAGACCTATTTTGTAAACTGATAAGCTTCAAATTTTGATACCATAAATTCAAAAGAAGACAGTGATATATGTATATTCTGTGAATTTATGAGGTAGTATGTCTAACTTTCCAATCATTGATGAAATTCTTGAGTCTCTTGACATTCAACAGGATCCTGTTGAAGCGCTTCCACTCAGAGCCATTATCCATAAAAATATTGCACTTATTATTTTTCCAACACAGTTTGATCAATGGGCTTTTACAGTCACTGTTGATAATGACCAAGCTGTTAAATGGGAAGAGTCGGATATTATCGAATATTTCCTCGATGATGAAACGCAATACTACTTAAATGAAAATAAAATTACTGTCTGCACAAGTTCTAATAGCGTAGGGCTTTCCATGGCGGTGCAACCTGAAAAAATTCAAACTTACGAAATATCTGGTTTTGTCCGAGATGCAGTTGAACATTTAAATCGATTTATTATTGAGTTCACTGCGGTCGCTTAAAAATAGCTTAAAAGGTCTATTTCAAGATAAGAATTAAAACAAGAATATATACAAGTTTTTACTGATAAGGGTGCCAGCATGGTTAGAATAGGTTCAGAACAGCAATACAACATGTATGTCAGATACGGCAACCGTAAACGCTCGAATCATGACTCTGATTTCTTATCTGGGGATGAATCCACAGAATTAATGAATGCGTCTGACATTGTGCTGATGCTTTCAGGTAAAAAACTTGGCTCAGTTGTAGACAGCCTTTTCCCTGAAAGAAAAGACGCTGACCATGATGTGCTTGCATGGTTAGACCCGCAAGTATCAATGAACCATATGTCACCAGCTCGATTTGCAGGCATTCTAGATGATATAGCTGACACAGTAAGCAAGCTTGTAACAGATGACCCTACAAAAGATGCAGCTATTCTGAAAAATAATAAACTTATGAGTGACTTCATTGATGATATCAATAAACTATCTCGACAGATTCGAGTCAGAGCAAAGGTGGTAAATCCAGATGCGTGAGTTCACACGATCACATACAGACATCAAACAGCAAGCTCGCTCATCAGAGTCACCAATGTCAGAACAGCAGCTTGATGTGCTTCGTGTTGTGTATTACGTCAATATTCAATACAGAAAATATAAATCAGCACTTCGTGCGCTTTCAGTGCTGCTTACTTTTGAAAAAGACGATGAACTTGCTCTACTTGCAACTGTTTTTTGCTACTTCTCACTGAAACGCTATAGAAAATCAGCAAACCTTCTTAAATCAATAAAAAGAAAAATACATTCAGATCATGGCCGCACAATGTATGACTATTTGGAAGCTTTGATTTTGACCGAAATAGGCAGCCGATCAGAAGCTCGCATGATATACCAACGTGCAAAAAATAAACTGCCACAGACATCTGATGAAGATTTCTTGGCAACACTGGCCCCCGATGAAGACTAATTCATAATAATAACCGAATCTGGCCACTGAATAACAAACCTGAATAGAGATGCAGTATGTCAAAGTATTTTCGATTTCTAACATTACGAGCTGACTTAGCAGTAGCAATGCTACTGATGTCCATTATCTTTCTAATGGTTATTCCATTACCGACATTGATAGTGGATATTCTTATTGCAGCAAACATGAGTATTGCAGTTGTTCTATTGATGGTGGCGGTTTATATGACTTCGCCGCTGGAGTTCAGTGCGTTTCCTTCGGTACTTCTGATTTCAACACTCTTCCGTTTAGCACTCTCTGTAACGACAACTCGATTAATCCTTCTTAATGGCGATGCCGGTGAAATTGTACAAACCTTCGGTAATTTCGTTGTTGGCGGCAACATGGTTGTTGGTCTTATTATCTTCTTGATTATTACAGTGGTGCAGTTTCTTGTAATCACTAAAGGTTCTGAAAGGGTTGCGGAAGTATCGGCTCGTTTCTCCCTTGATGGTATGCCTGGTAAGCAAATGAGTATTGACTCGGATATGCGTGCTGGTCTTATCGAAGTTGATGTAGCTCAAAAACGTCGTGAAAACCTCCAGAAAGAATCGCAGCTTTTTGGTTCCATGGATGGTGCGATGAAGTTCGTAAAAGGTGACGCGATTGCGGGCCTTATTATTACTTTTATCAACCTTGTTGGTGGTATTGCAATTGGTGTTGGTCAACAGGGCATGGAGTTCGGTGAAGCTGCTGAAACATACTCAATCCTCACAGTTGGTGATGGCCTTGTTGCTCAGATTCCAGCGCTTCTTATTGCAATCACTTCAGGTATTATCGTTACTCGTGTAACGACAGACGACTCTAAAGATCTTGGTTCCGATATCTCCAAACAGATTAGTACAAAGCCACTTGCGATTATGGGTGGCGGTGTTATCTGTCTTGTGTTCACCATGATTCCTGGTTTCCCGAAAGTTACATTCTTTGTTCTTGCTGTAATCGCCATTAGTGCTGGTATTTATTTAATGAGACAAGGTGGCGTTACCATTATGGATAACGATACAGATGGCGGTCTTGTTGTTGAAAAAGAACCGAAAAAAGGTGGCAGCAGTGACTCTCATAAACCAGTTGAAGTTGAATACTATGCACCAATTATTTGTGAGTTCTCTTCAGAAGTTTCTGAATACATTGATATTAAAGAATTAAATAAATATGTTCGTAATGTTCGTAGTGCGCTCTTACAAGATTTAGGTGTGCCATTCCCAGGTATTCAAATCGTATTCCAAGACTCCAAAGAGCATGACGAATATCACATTCTTCTGCATGAAGTACCAGTATCCAAAGGCTTTATTGGTGTGAATCGTGTACTTGTTGTTGGCCATGAAACACAGTTGAAGATGATCGAAGTGGATTATTCTCGTGCAGAGCCATTCTTGCCAGAAAAAGACATCTTCTGGGTACCAGCTGACTTTACAGGTCTACTTGATGAGTACGGTATTCCATACATGAACTTATCTAAAGTATTGTCGTACCACTTATCATGTGTACTGAAGAAATACACTGAAGAATTCCTTGGTCTACAGGAAACTCGTGATCTCCTCAGTAAAGCTGAGAAAAAATACCCTGAGCTCGTAAAAGAGGTGCAGCGTGTTCTTTCCCTGCAAAAGATTTCAGAAGTATTCCAGCGTTTGGTTGCTGAAGAAGTATCGATCCGTAACTTTAAAAAGATCATCGAAGCATTGATCGATTGGGGTCAAAAAGAGAAAGATCCAGTTATGCTTGTAGAATATATTCGCTGTCAGCTGAAACGATATATTTGCTATAAGCACTGTAATGGTCAAAATATCCTGCCAACCTTCGTATTGGACAGTGATATTGAAGAGTTGATTCGTAATAACATTCGTCAAACGTCTACAGGTTCATACTTAGCGCTTGATCCAATGACAACACAGAAAGTAATTGATGCAATTCGCGATGCGGTTGGTGATATCGCAACAGCAACATCAAAACCTGTTTTGCTTACATATATGGATATTCGTCGTTACGTAAAAGTGTTAATCTCTGGTGAAATTGAAGCTTTAGCGGTTCTTTCTTACCAGGAGCTTACAAAAGATATTAACGTGCATCCATTAGGCCGTATTACACTTGAAGAGATCTAAAGTCCTCGTCACATACCTTGATCGTAAGATCTGCAGGCCACTTAAAATAAGTCGCCTGCTTGGTAAAAGTGTCAACACACAGGAATAAGAAAATGACAGTTAAATTATTAATTCTTGATGGAAAAGAGTCCGGCGTTGAGATTAGCCTAGACCAACAGAAGATATTCTCGATTGGTACTATCAACGACAGCGATTTCTACCTGACTAAAAATAAAGAAGACTTCAATGTATTCTTTAATGCTTTAAGTGACGAGAAAGCAGAGTGGTGGAGTAATAAAAAAATTACTGTAACCCGAGGTAACGGTGAAACAGTTGAATTAAGTGCTAAGAAAATTGAGCTTGGTCTTAATGAAACACTGAGCATTGGAGGCCGCACTATAGGGCTTTATTCTGACCCTTCAAAAGCGTCACAAGCTTTGGCATCCGCTCAGCCTGCAGAAGAAGATACACCAGAAGATAATTCTGCTGCATTTGCTGCACCTGAACCAGAAATAGAAGCGCCTGCACAAAAAGCACCGCAACCAACACCAGCGACAACAAAAGAAAATGCAGCTTTTGATGAAGAGCGAACGCAATCTTTTTCAGCATTAGACGATGAAAAAACACCAGTTGCTTCTAAGAGTAATTCGAATTCGTTTATTGATGAGCCTACAACGCCTAAGAGCAATAAATCATCTGCTGATGATTTTATGGTTGATTTAACGCCACCAGAAGGCTCCGATGCCCGCCCAACTTCAGCTATTCGACGTCAAGAACTTCGTCTTGAAGAAGATGATGTGTATCCTCATCCAAATACAGATAGAACACCTCGTGGCAAGCGTAAAGAAAAGAAAAAATCTGGCATGTATTACGCTGTGCGTATTTTCCCATTTGCGATTGGTGCACTATTGCTTGGTGTTTATACAACGTCACAGTATCGTACAACCATGAAGCCAATGCCAACTGTAAGTGAGCAAGAAAAAGACGATCGCAATGCATCGTCTAATACAGACGATCCAAATTACGTTGCATCTAATAGCTCTGGTAATTCAACTGCTTATAATGGTGACAGCGATTTCCAATACGACACAGAAAACCAAAATTATGGTGATCGTATGCAGGCTGCGCAGAATAACTCAAGCAGTTCATCAAGTTCTTCTGGTCCATCTTCTTCAGGTGTGCCTCACTATCGTGATGATAATGGCCATGGCGCTGCACCTTTTGAAAACCCACAATCTGAAAATGATCGCTTTATAGCAAGCGGTGCTGAGTATAAAACTGGTAGCAGTACAGGTACTGGCAAATGGGGTACGGTGAACGAAGCTTCACCAAGCAGTGAAAATGAACTTGAAGTGCTTCGCGAAAATATAGCTAAAAATGATTTTGATCTAGATGAAACAAAAGAGATTTTATTCCCAGATGAAAAAATGATGGCAATGATTCGCGACATGCTTGAAACAGCTGGTGCAGATGGTATTGATGTTCGTTTTGATCGTGGTAACTATGACGTATTTGGTTATGTTATGGATGATGCAAAATGGTCACGTATTTATAAAATTCTAACGTTCGATTTGGACTTATCTAAAGTAAAATTCTCGGTTGAAACATCTGTTTCTCTTATTAATAAGTTTGAAGAGCTGCTTAAAAAGTTTAACCTGAGTAATTATGTGGTTTTATCTCTTGGTAATAATGGCCAAATCTTTGCTAAAACATATTACCCACCAGCAATGGAAGGTTTATGGTTAACAATTAAGACTAAGTTCGAGCAAAAATATGGTGATTATACGAAAGTTAATGAGTATCGAGCACATCTTGGCTGGATTAACATCGTAAAAGTCTCTTTTGACCAGCCAAGCTATGTATTGCTAGGTGATGGCCGTCGTATAGTCGAAGGTTCTGTTATTGGTGGTGACTCTGTTCTTGATGCGATTCTTGAAGATTCTATTCGTGTTAAATCAAGTGCTTCACAACTGAGATACTACCTAATTAATAAATCCACGCGTCAAGCGAATGCAGATTTAAGTCAGCGTTAAATTTGCACTGATACTCAACAAAAAAAATGGCAATCAATTGATTGCCATTTTTTTTGCCTTGGTTTCTTCAAAAGAGTGCTAGTGAAGATCGGCCTTTGTTTTAATTTGCTCAAGAATATCTTCAGGTGTTAGACCATCTTCTTCAACAACTTCTCGAATAAAGTTAAATGCCTTTGCTGCTGCATCAGGATGACGTCCATAGCTCACGAGAGCGCCATAGTTCCAGCCTGCATTCGTTAGGGCTTGTTTCTTAAATTCTGCACCCTTAACGCCCGTGCCACCTAGCTCGATGAGATATTGCTCAAGCTTCACATGAGGTGGTTGAACTCGGCTAAATGTTACAAAGTCTTCTGATTGTATAGTATCAAACTGCATGGTACCTCCTTAAACACAAGTCTCATTTTTAGAATAGTCGCTAATCGCCACAACTGCTCTCATTCATTACTTAAAAATCAAGTTTTTTATAGGCAGTTCAGCCAATAAGAGCTTTAAAATAGACAGATTTTTCTCAAAATTTGCACAAGTGTTTTTTTTGTTCGACACTGGATTAAAAGGGCCATTATTAGGTGCTTAGAGATGTTATATCCATGCAGCATCCTTAAGTTTTTGGGTCTTTAAAAGGGGCAGTTACAGATCAAGGGTCAAGGAGACCGAGCAAGCCTTAGGACAGAGGCAAAGGAGATCAACATGGAACACCGTCTTTATTATTCAGCTCCAAACCTGGAAGTTGTTGAAGAGTGCCATAGGTTAGTGCAAGAGATGCAGTTGGCCGATGGCAATTTTTCTGTTATCAGTTACGATTCATCAGAGCTTGAATTTCGGCGTTTACCTGCTGCTGATTATTTTAAAAGTCTGGATCTGTTTAGATGCAGCTTATTTGGCTTAGGTTATGGTATTGCATCAGGTGGCCTCATATTAGGATCGTTGATGCTTGTGCAACCCTATGATATGTATATCCCACGAGAATACTATTGGATTCCCATGGTTGTTACCTCTTGTTTTGGCCTTTGGGCAGGTATTATGACAGGTGCTGCTAAGATGAATCACCACCTCGCACCTTTCAAAAATAAACTGAAAAGAGGTGGCTCTATTGTTATGATTGATATAACTGAGCAGAGACGCCCACTGCTTGAACAAATGATAAAGCAACGTATTCCGGAAGCAAGACTTGAAAAAACGGACTATTTAGGCGAAACTCTGTTTGATAAAACTGGTTAGTTTTAAGGTTGTCCTTCAACAAGTTATCCAACAACGGCTTTTACCGTGGATAACTTGTCTGACAAGGTGTATAGTATGGCAACAGTTAGAGGAGAGTTTCCCAAGTGCTATTTGTTGTCGGATTAAATCATCATCAGAGTCCACTCGAAATACGTGAACGTTACACGCCTGGCGATCGTTTGCCTGCATTATTGACGTCCCTTGGTACCCTAGAAGGTATTCATGAACTCTTTGTTCTATCTACATGTAATAGAACAGAAATTTACTGCTTGCTTGAAAGTCACATCCAAACATTTGCTTTAGATGAAGTATCCACGCCAGCGTCTCTCTTATCCCTCTATCATGATATTCGTGGTGTATGGGAGCAAACCCTTGATATCACCCCTGTTCAAAGCAAAGAAGCTTCGTTATTCCATGTCGCTGGCCGTGCTGCCTATGAACATCTTGCAAAGGTTGCAGCAGGCTTAGAGGCGATGATTCTTGGTGAACCGCAAATTCTTGGGCAAGTGAAATCTGCCTATAAGCAAGCACAAGATCTAGATGCCTGTGGTCCTGGCATGCAAAAGGTACTCAACCCTCTATTCGAGCTGGTTAAGAAAGTACGTACAACCACAGAGATTGGTCATTCACCAGTGAGCTTTGCTTCTGCAACATTTCAGCTTGCTGAGCAAATTTTCTCAGATGCGAAGAAAAGTCGAATTCTTTTTATTGGCGCAGGAGAAATGATCGAGCTTGTCTGTCGGCACTTTTACCATAATGGTGTTAAAAATATTACCGTTGCAAACCGTTCTCTTGAACGTATCAATCCAATGATTTCAGATTTTGGTGTAAAGGCACACACGCTAGATGAACTTGCATCATTGCTGCCTCATGCAGATATTATTGTGGCCTCAACTGGTAGCCGAGAAGCCCTCGTTAATAAGAAAGATGTAAGCCAAGCTTTGAAAGAGCGCCGCCACCAGCCAATGCTTTTTGTTGATTTAGCAGTGCCTCGTGATATTGCGGCTAATGTCAGTGATCTTGATAATGCTTTCGTGTACACCGTTGATGACATTCATCAGGTGATCTCTAAGCATCAGGCTCAGCGTCTAACTGCTGCTGAAGAAGCTCATCGTATTATTCAAGACGGTGTTGAACATATTTTGCATCAGCAACGGATTCAGCATTTCGCCCCCGTTATTCAAGAATACCGTGAAGAAGCAGAAAAAATTCGTGTTGATGTGCTTGCAGAAGCACGCCGACGCCTTATGAAAGGTGATGACCAGTACGAAGTATTGGACGCTCTAAGTAAAATGCTGATGAAGCGACTCATTCATCACCCAACGAAAGGGCTTCGAACCATTGCCTCCGAAGGCGGTGATACAGATATTTCACTTGCTAAACAGCTCCTTGGCTTGCAATCGCCACAAGAGCATTAGCAACTCTAGTTTTGAGCTTTTTATAGCTCCCATTCTTTATCAAGATCAATTTGCGTTTCATCAGCCAAATTGGTCTTGTTTTATTTAGACCTCTAAGACTTATCTTACAAAATTAAAAAAGGATTCAATCATGAAAGATTCCATGAGGGAAAAACTCTCAACAATCCATGAGCGTCATCAAGAAGTTGAAGCTTTATTGAGTCATGCTGATACAGCAAACGATCAAAACCTGTTTAGATCATTATCGCAAGAGTATTCAGAGCTTGAGCCAGTGGTTCTTTGCTTTAAAAAGTGGCTCGACACACAAGATAACCTAAAAGAAGCTCAAAATCTTATGGCAGAGTCTGACCCAGAAATGAAAGAGCTTGGCCAGCTCGAGTTTGATCAAGCCAATGAAGATCTAGAATCTCTTGAAAAAGAACTAACACAGCTTATGCTGCCAAAAGACCCTAACGATGGTCGTAACGTGTTCCTTGAAATTCGTGCAGGCACTGGTGGTGATGAAGCTGCCATTTTCTCTGGTGATCTTTTCAGAATGTACAGCCGCTACGCAGAAAGCAATCGCTGGTCTGTAGAAACTGTGTCTGCAAGCCACGGCGAACACGGTGGTTATAAAGAAGTCATCTGCCGTATTATCGGTCAGAATGTCTATTCAAAACTCAAGTTCGAATCTGGTGCTCACCGTGTACAACGTGTGCCAGAAACCGAGTCTCAAGGCCGTGTACATACATCTGCATGTACAGTAGCTGTTATGCCAGAAGCTGATGAAGTTGGCGATATCGAAATTAATAAGAATGACCTTCGTATTGATACCTACAGATCATCTGGTGCTGGTGGTCAGCACGTTAACACCACAGACTCCGCTGTGCGTATTACACATATACCAACAGGTGTTGTGGTTGAATGTCAGGAAGAACGTTCTCAGCATAAGAACAAAGCAAAAGCCATGGCTTGGCTGCAAACAAAACTACTTGATCACGCTATTTCTGAGCAGCAAAAAACACAAAGTGATGCTCGTCGTAGTCTTGTTGGTAGTGGCGACCGTTCAGAGCGTATTCGTACCTACAACTTCCCACAAGGTCGTTTAACGGATCACCGTATTGGTCTTACGTTATACCGCCTAGAAGAAGTGATGGAAGGTAATGTACAGCTTGTTATAGACCCTCTTGTGCAAGAGCATCAAGCGGATCTACTTGCAATGATGGGTTCTGATGGCGAGTAATGAAAACACTTAAACATTACTTTGCTTCAATTGCACATGAGTTTGGCCGAGAAGAAGCCGAGCTCATGCTTTTATCTGTATTTAAAACACCTTTTGAGCAGCGTCTTATGCTGTTTATGAAAGACCCGGCGTTAACTGAAGCTCAGGTGCAACAGCTTGATAATTTAGTACGTCAACGAAAGCAGGGCGTGCCTTTGCCTTACATTCTGGGTGAAACCTATTTTTTCAACCTAGAACTGAACGTCAATCGAGATGTGCTTATCCCGCGGCCTGATACCGAGATACTTGTATTAGCAGCCCTAGAGCATCTGCAAAAGAACCCTAGTGCTCAATGTCTTGATATGGCCACAGGAAGCGGGGCGGTTATTCTTGCCTTAAAAACAGAGTTGCCTGAGCTGCAAGCTTATGGTTCTGATATTTGCGAAAAAGCACTCAAAGTAGCTCAAGGAAATGCATGCCGTCATTCCCTTGATGTACCTTTTACGCAGAGCAGTTGGGGTGATGCATATACGGAAAATGAAAGCTTTGATGTAATTACAGCCAATCCACCGTATATTGCTTATGACGAGCTTCATCTCATGAATAAAGAAACCAGTTTTGAGCCAAGCAAAGCTCTGTTTGCGCCTCAAAATGGGCTAGAGCCTTATTACAAGCTAGCAGAAGATGCTCAGCGACTCTTAAAGTCAAATGGTTGGCTTTGTGTAGAGCATGGTTTCCAGCAAGCTGACGCTGTACAACAGATCATGCGTAATGCTGGTTTTGCTGAAGTTCATTCCCTTGATGATATTCAAGGACACCCACGAGTAACGCAAGGTCAAAAAGTCTAAAGGATAAATATGATGTTAACTGATGATGAGCTATTGCGTTATTCTCGCCACCTTCTCTTAGATGAGTTTGGTATTGAAGGGCAAATGAAGCTCAAAGAAAGCCAGGTTACTCTTATTGGCTGTGGTGGTCTTGGGCATCCAGTAGCACTTTACCTAGCGGCTGCAGGCGTTGGCTCAATTCATTTGTATGATGCGGACACTGTAGAAGTTTCCAACCTGCAAAGACAAGTAGGCTTTACTACTGATGATATTGGTCAAGCAAAAGCACAAAGTCTAAAAAAGCGTCTTTTGAGTCTAAACCCGCTTATCAATGTTAAGACTTGGGATAAAAACCTCGGTATTGATATGTCCGAAGAAGAAGTTCAGGCTCTTAAGTCATCACAGCTTATTATTGATTGTTCAGATAATTTTGAAACACGCTATCTCGCAAACTGTTTGTCATTGCAGTATAAAACACCCTTGGTGATGGGGGCTGCTATCGAGTATCAAGGCTTGGCAGCATTGTTAAACATGACATCCCAAAGCCCTTGCTATGCCTGTATTTTTGATGAAGAGGATCAAGCGCCAGCACAGGTTCGCTGCTCTGAAGCAGGTGTATTTGCGCCACTGCTTGGTATTGTTGGTTCAACCCTAGCAAGTCTTAGTCTTCATGCCTTACTTGGGCATCATCAACCAGATAAGCTTTATTCTTGGGATTTAAAACACCATCGAATTCGTCAAAGCTCTATTGAACAGAATCCAAGGTGTTCATGCCAGGCATAAGATTTTAAAGGCGGCAGCTCTTTGGTCTAATGCAGTGTTTAAGTTTTCGTTATCAACAAGCTGGCGAAGAGCACTGTGACTATAGTTGCCATCACAGTCTCTCTCGACATCAAGCTCGTCGAGAAGTTTATGGGCATCACTCAGTGTGAGCTGATCAGATCGATTCTGGATTTTGGTATGCGCCTCAATAACCCCGTTCATAATATATAAAAAAGACTCAGCTTCTTTTTGTTTGAGCTCTTCCTGTAGGCTGCAAAAAGTATCAATATCCGTGTAAATAATATCTGAGCTGTTTATTGGGCATGGATAAGCAAGTTTATTCTCAGTAAATTGTAAATCCGCCAAAATAATCAGATGCTGTTCTTCGTTATAGCAAGGATCACCATTCTGTGTGATCCAGCCGGACGTTAAAACAGACAGATACTGAGCGCCACTTTCAATCTCAAATTCATGTTCCAAGTAAAGCGCATAGAGGCTTTCTTGAAAATGATCGGTTTGCTGTTTTTGAGCGTTTAAGCCACAGACCAAGTTAAGAATCTCAAACATTAATTCATTATCAGTAGCACTCATGTTTTAATGCCTATTTTGATTCAAGAGGCGCAATAATGGCTGCAACAAGGGCTTGAGACTCTTGACTTAAATTGCTATCACCAGAAAGTTCGAGGGTCGGCAACGATTACTTCATTAAACAGCCAGATGGTCGTTTATTGGTCAGAATCAGATCCTGCGGTTTCAGTCCTCTTGAGTCCTTGCAAGTGTAGGTTTTCGTACAAAAGCGCTAACCTGCCATTTTCCTTGTGGAAGAACCTCCAAATTTGACAAGTTTGACCATAATTATAGCGAACCTTGGAGCTGTTTAAATTGCCCCTGGATCACCGCCTTTTCCTGAAGAATTGCTTTGTTCTCGTCGGTCAGATACGTCACTTTATCCTGTGTGGTTTTCAATTCGGTTTTGGTGGCCTCCAAAGCCTGTGATAACACGGCCACTTCCTTATCGACTTCTGCTTTCTGAACAGTGAGAGCAGATATTTTTTCTGCCAATTGCTCATTTTTATGCTGGTTTTTCCGGTTCTTCGTCATGGCGTCTTCAAGGTCGCGTTTCAGCTTCTGGATATCATCTACCTTTCCGTTTAGGTCCCTGTTTAGCGTTGCATTGGCCTGTTCAAGTTTATCGGCATTGTTTTCTAACTGCGCATTGGCATCCAACAGCTCGGACGATCTTGACTCGGCCTGGGTGAGCCGGTGTTGCAGATCCAGGATCTGGTCTTTCAATCCCTGGTTAACCGAACGAAATTGTTCGCGCTCCTGTTGACGATCTTCGGCTGTTCGCTGCTGGTAATGCTCGAAATGGTCACGGATATCCCGGTTTTCCTGCTTGAGTTCCGTGACGGTTTCTTTCAAATCGGCGGTCCGGGCAATAGCCTCGTCCCGTTGCATCTCTGCCTTGGTCAGGTTGATGCGTGTATCTTCCAGAGCCTGAGTTTTCTGGTCTACTTCGTTGGTAAGTTGCCCGATCTGGATTTCTAAATCTTTCTGGCGGGCAGTGAGCTGCGTAATCGCGTTGCTGGCGTCGTCGAGCTTTTTCCGGAGATCTTCATTCAGCCCTTTGAACTCCTGTCGGGCCTGCTCGATGCGGTGGTCGGCCATCTGCTGCACTCGTTCGTGGAGAGATTTCACGACCTCCACCAAGTCGCTCGGGAGTCCATTGGTATCGGCCGCGTCCCCGTTATCGGAACGCCAGCGCTTGAGTAGTGGCGCGATCGTGCTTTTGCTGCCGGTGCCCAAATGTTCTCGAACCCGATCCACCGTTGGCTCCTGGCCTTGAGCTTTGATGGCTTCGGCGGCTTTGGCGACATCGTGATATGTGACTCCGGCGCGGGCCATAGGAATTTCCTTTCAGATTATTTAATACCGTATTACGTAACACGTAATATAACATAATTATATAGCTTTTAAAGACGATTTGAATTTATAATATTAACCTACGATAATGCTCATTATCGTAGGTTAATGGATTGAGCCATAAATTTTCGACTTGTAACACCGGTACATAGCCGCCTTTTGGGTGACATCGAAGGAAATCCTATTCATGAACAACAAACCACCAAAACAGGCTAACGACTTGTCATTACGTAATGAGGATTCGACCCTGGTTGAACGCCAGGAATCCGAGTCATTGCGGCAATACCTCCAGGCAGCGACGTCCGACAACACGCGTAAAGCCTACCGTTCGGCCATTCGGCAATTTGAAAAATGGGGTGGTCGCCTGCCCACAGACCGGGATACTGTCGTCCGGTACCTGCTGGGCAGAGCCGAATCGCTCAACACCCGGACCCTGGATCTGCACCTGACCGCCATTAGCCAATGGCACCATTACCAAGGACTCATTGATCCGATAAGTGATCCGTTGGTCCGCAAAACCATGGAAGGCATCCGTCGCACTCATGGTCAGCCCAAGCGCAAAGCCAAGACACTGCGTCTGGAGCACATCGCCGAAATGGTGAATCACATGCGGCAACTCCCAGACAGCAAAAAAAAGCACCGGGACATTGCGCTGGTATTAACCGGCTTTTTTGGGGCTTTCCGCCGCAGCGAACTGGTTGCGATTCAAACCAGTGATGTGAATTGGGAGCCGGAAGGTCTGATCATTCGGTTGCCTCGCTCCAAAACCGATCAGCAATCAACGGGGTTGGTTCGTGCTTTACCTTTTGGGGCTGAAAGTTGTTGTCCGGCTACAGCGATCGAAGCATGGATTAGAGTAGCTGGTATCAATGAGGGCCCCCTCTTCAGGCCCATCAACCGCTGGGACCATGTTCAGGAAAGAGCGCTGAATCCAGGGGCGGTAAACGATCTTCTCAAAACCTTGGGCAAGGCCTGCCAGTTCGATTTTGCACCCGACTTAAGCAGTCATAGTTTTCGTCGCGGCCTCTCTACCTCGGCGGCACGGGAGCGCGTGGACTTTGAACTGATTAAAAAGCAAGGAGGCTGGAAAAGTGATGCTACCGTTTGGGAGTACATTGAGGAAGGACAGCAGTTCAATAATAACGCATCAATCATTCTGATGGAAAAAATGAGCTTGTTGCTGAACGCTGAATCCCTAAAAAAGGGAAAGTAAATCCGCAGGATCGAAATCATCTCGGCGCAAACATGATAATGCCCATCCCTAACAAGGTGATGGCCACGCCTACAAAATCCCACAGATGCGGGCGAATCCCATCCACACCCCACAACCACAGTATGGCCACCGAAACATAGACGCCGCCATAGGCCGCATAAACCCGGCCCGCTGCGGTTGGATGAAGAGACAGTAGCCAGGCAAACAGCGCTAGGCTGAACGCTGCCGGCAGCAAAACCCATGCGGATGCCGACTTCTTCAGCCAGAGGTATGGAAGATAACAGCCAACTATTTCCGCAATAGCGGTGATGATGAACAAACCGAGCGTGGAAAGTATGGACATACGAAGTTCTCTTGTTAGTGCTGATCCGTTTGGCTGGGC
>CEUN01059685.1_pt1 | contig 19624 bp, 15 predicted proteins | sample 361501 | NCBI WGS metagenome assembly CEUN01 (sample SAMEA2622801, study PRJEB7988) | marine metagenome | biome: marine biome (ENVO:00000447); feature: marine epipelagic mixed layer (ENVO:xxxxxxxxx); material: "saline water (ENVO:00002010), including plankton (ENVO:xxxxxxxx)" | depth 120 m | reverse complement strand
ACCAAAACATGACCAAAACCACGAACAACAAAACAAATACCTTAAAATTACACCCAAATTCAAGTGGCCATTTTGGTAAATTTGGTGGCCGATATGTCGCAGAAACTCTAATGCCTCTGATATTATCCGTGGAGAAGGCTTATGAGGAGGCCAAAGAAGACCCCGCTTTCAAGTCAGAGTTAGATTATTACCTCAAACATTATGTTGGGCGACCTAGCCCATTATATTTTGCAAGACGCTTGAGTGAGTATTTGGGGGGGGCAAAAATCTATTTCAAGAGAGATGAGCTAAATCACACTGGTGCCCACAAAATTAATAACACAATGGGTCAGATCCTTTTAGCCCGACGGATGGGGAAAGAAAGAATCATTGCTGAGACGGGAGCAGGACAACATGGCGTAGCGACCGCTACGGTTTGTGCTTTATTCGGAATGAAATGCGTCGTTTATATGGGAAAAACTGATATTGAACGTCAGGCCCCAAACGTTTTTCGAATGAAGCTTCTTGGGGCGGAGGTTGTTCCAGTATCATCCGGTTCAGCAACACTTAAAGACGCCATGAACGAAGCGTTGCGCGATTGGGTGACAAATGTTGAAAATACATATTACATAATAGGAACGGTTGCTGGACCTCACCCCTACCCTGCAATGGTTAGAGATTTCCAGAAAATAATTGGAATAGAGGTGCGCGATCAAATAATCGAAGCAGAGGGAAGGCTACCAGACTCTCTCGTTGCGTGTATAGGCGGGGGTTCCAACGCCATAGGGCTGTTCTATGAATTCCTCGATGAGAAAGATATTAAAATTTTTGCCGTAGAAGCTGCAGGTAAAGGTTTAGAAACTGACAAACATGCGGCTTCTCTTAGCGCGGGAGTTCCCGGGGTGCTACACGGAAATCGAACATATCTTCTTCAAAATGAAGACGGACAGATAACCGAGGCGCATTCTATTTCCGCCGGCCTAGATTATCCCGGGATTGGACCAGAGCACGCCTGGCTCCATGATATTGGTAGGGTAAACTACGTGAGCATAACGGATTCAGAAGCACTCGAAGCATTTAAATTGTGCGCAAAACTTGAAGGTATAATACCCGCTCTGGAACCAGCTCATGCTTTGGCATATGTAAGCAACATTGCGCCGACCTTGCCTTCAGATCACCTGTTAGTAATGAATATGTGTGGTCGAGGGGATAAAGATGTTTTCACAGTTGCAGATGCATTGGAAATTTCTCTATGAGACAAAAATCTTGTAGGTTAAAGGAAAAATTTAAAAAACTCGCCCGCGAAGAGAGGGCAGGACTGATTACGTTCATAACTGCAGGTGACCCTAATATTGATATCTCAAATGCAATTCTAAATGGGCTACCTGACGCTGGTGCGGATATAATTGAGCTTGGCATGCCATTCACGGACCCCATGGCAGATGGCCCGGTTATCCAAGAATCATCCTTAAGAGCCCTCAAGGCCGGGCAAGATATGCATGGCACCTTAGGTATGGTAAAAAATTTTCGGAAAAAAGACCAACATACGCCGATTGTATTGATGGGTTATTTTAATCCTATTTACAGGTACGGGGTCGAACGTTTTTCAACTGATGCTGCAAAAGCTGGGGTGGATGGGTTAATAATCGTTGATCTTCCGCCAGAGGAAGATGCCGAACTCAGGCTGCCCGCTAATGCCAAAGAAATTGATTTTATTCGTCTTGCAACTCCTACTAGTGACAAGGATCGTCTTCCAAGACTAATGCAGGAAGCAACTGGGTTTATATATTATGTATCTATCGCAGGTATTACCGGTACAAAATCCTCAGCAATATCCAACATAGCCGAGGCAATTACTTTAATAAAAAAAGAGACGGATCTTCCTTTAGCTATTGGGTTCGGTATTAAGACCGCAGATCATGCTGCTGAAGTTGCTCGGTTAGCTGATGCGGTTGTAGTAGGTTCTGCGATAGTGGAACGCGTTGGTAAAATAGCAGAGACAAATAGAGAAATAATTAATTGTCCCGATTTGTTTAGTTCCGTGTTAGACTTTGTAAGTGAACTTTCAAAGAGTGTTAGAAGAGCGCGGTCATGAATTGGTTAACTAATTACGTTCGTCCAAAGATTAGAGCCCTCGTAGAAAAAAAGGAGGTTCCTGATAACCTGTGGCATCAATGTCCCGGCTGTGGACAAATGATCTTCCACCGCGAATTGGAGACCTCGCACAAAGTTTGTAATAACTGTGGATACCACCTTAGGCTCCCTGCGAGGGAGCGCCTTGAACTTCTTTTCGATGAAGGAAAATATCAAACGGTGGATCTACCAAAACTAACATCTGACCCTCTTAAATTTAAGGACCTAAAACGCTACACCGAACGTCTAAAAGAAAGTAGAAATGCAACTAATGAAGAAGATGCTATGATTCTTGCCCATGGTGAGTTAGGTGAGCGCAAGGTTGTAGTCGCAATAATGAATTTTGCTTTTATGGGTGGCTCCATGGGACTGGCTCTGGGAAAAGCATTTCTTACCGCCGCAAGATTAGCGGTCTTACAGGAAGCTCCTCTGATTTGTTTCACGTCATCTGGTGGCGCCCGAATGCAAGAGGGCATTCTTTCTTTAATGCAAATGCCCAGAACAGTAGTCGCCGTAGATGAAGTCAAAAATGCAAAATTACCATATATTACCGTGCTAACAGATCCTACCACTGGAGGGGTCACTGCATCATTTGCAATGTTAGGTGATATTGCTATTGCTGAACCCGGTGCAGTTGTGGGATTTGCTGGTGCCAGAGTAATAGAGGAAACTATACATGAAAAACTACCCGAGGGGTTCCAGAGAGCCGAATATCTATTAGAACACGGAATGATAGACCGGGTGGTTCATCGGCATCAAATTCGGGATGAACTTATTAAAATCACTAATCTTTTGATGGTTAAACGGATGGATGATAATGTTATATCCATTAATTCAAACCCGAAAAACAAAGTGCAAGAAAAGCTAGACTCACATCGCCCCAATGAGAAAAAAAAAGACGTAACAGAAGAGCGGCCCGCTGCAGAGTAATAAAATATTAACTCGCTTAAATGATCTTCATCCGAAGATCATAGATTTATCCCTCGACCGCATAAAAACGCTTTTAAAAAAATTAAACCATCCAGAAAATAAATTACAAAAAGTCATACATGTTGCGGGAACAAATGGTAAAGGTTCAACGATTGCCTTCATAAATGAAATTTGCGAAAGGGCAGGTTTAACAGTTAACCGCTATACATCACCCCATCTAGTCAACTTTTCTGAACGCATTTACGTTTGTGGTCAAAATATTAACGAACTCTCACTGACTAAGATACTCAGTGAATGTGAAGAAGTTAATGCTGGAGATCCTATCACGTTATTTGAAATCACTACCGCTGCCGCTTTTCTGGCATTTTCGCGTACTCCTGCCGATGTTACCTTAATAGAAACTGGTTTAGGTGGTCGATTTGATGCTACCAACGTCATCCAGAAACCCACGCTAACTATTATCACTCCTATATCAAAAGACCATGTCAATTGGCTGGGTCATACGTTAGATAAAATTGCATTTGAAAAAGCAGGCATTCTGAAACCTAACGTTCCTGCTTTGATAGGACCTCAGCCTACAGATGCCGGATTAGTGATTGAGAAACACGCAAAAAAGTTAGGCGTAAAAACTATAACATATAGCCAAGACTGGGAACTTTCTTCCTCGCCGAGCAATATTTATTTGAGATTTAAAAAACTCCATTCTGTTCTCCCCATACCTTCCCTTCAAGGCGAGCATCAATTAACAAATGCCGCTACAGCAGCTATTGCAACAAAATTACTTAAAAAACCTGAAATCAATGATAATGTAATTGGTGCCGGTATAAGATCTACTTTTTGGGCAGGCCGTTTGCAAAAACTTACCACTGCCTCCACAAAGTCGTTCCCAAAGGGGTGGTCTTTATGGATTGATGGGGGACACAACCCTGGAGCAGCAGAAGCACTTGCAACCACTGTATCTCAATGGCAGCAAAAGCCTCTTCATATCGTATTTGGCTACATAAACAGTCGCGATCCTAAGGAATTTTTGAGGCCATTAGCAAATTACATCAAAACTCTAAATGCAATTACGATTCCGGGCGAAGCATCGAGTATGTCGGCAAAAGAATGCAAACTAGCAGCTCAGCAATTAGGTATTACAGCAAGCGTTTCTAGTGACTTTATGGAAGCTGTGGACAAAATTATAAAAGTATCGTCAAAACCCGGCCGTATACTGATATGCGGCTCACTATACTTAGTGGGCGCGGTGCTTAGACATGAACAAACGATGGTTAACTAAAACTCAAACGTCACTTTTTAATTAAAAACCCAAATCAAATTGATTCTTTTATCCATTCTACAAGTTTGCCCTTAGGTAAAGCCCCCACCTTAGTAGCCGTAACTTCTCCATCCTTAAAAATCATCAACGTAGGAATACCCCTTACACCTAATTTTGTGGGTGTCTCAGGGTTTTCATCAACATTAATTTTAGTAACCGAGAGCTCTCCGTCCATTTCCGTTGCTATCTCCTCCAAAGTCGGACCAATTTGCTTACAGGGGCCACACCATTCCGCCCAAAAATCAACAAGAACAGGAATCTTTGATTTTAAAACCTCCGATTCAAAAGACTCATCCGAAATTGGTTTGCTGGGCATTTTTTTTCCTTTCAACAAATTAAAAACAAATTTAGGTAGAAGTCCAAATTATGAATGAGAGACTTAACCGTCAAGCATCTAAATGATCAGAATACCTGTTTAGTAAAACATCTGGTAATGGCATTAAGCTAGGGGTGTAAGTCCATAGTAAGGCACAATTAATCGGCCTATCAGGAAAAATTGAGTATAAAACAGCCCGATAAGATGACATTTGTCTCAAATAAGCTGGGGAGACATCTGCTAGTTTCTCCGGTGGTGGTCGGCTCGACTTATAATCAATAATCATAACTTGATCAGATTTTATCAAAAGCCGATCAAGCTGACCGACTATAACTTGTGCACCTAGCCGGCCTGTAATTGTTACTTCAGAGCGGGAATCAGGGCCAAATACCTCTTTAAATTGTGTATTCTCTATTATGCTCATTACTTCGGAGATATATTCCCTTTGATCTTCATGTGTTAGCTGATGAACAGGTTGTGCCAAGAAGCGACTAGCCACCTGTCTTCTTTTTTCTATTTGAATTCCTGGCAATAACTCTAACAATTTATGAATAATTAGACCCCTCTGAAAAAAATCAATTTTTCCATCGCCTATTGGAGATATAACCGACGGCTCAGACTCCTCAGAATGCGATGGAGACAAATGTTGCGTGTAAGCTGCCTCTGGTTTTGGCTGTTTTTTTACCCAGTCAGGTAAACTTTCCTTAATGATAGAAATTTCAAAATCAGTATTTTTAGCTTTTTGCAATTGAGGATTTTCAAGCCGCCAGCCGGGACCCTTCCACCCTTGAGGACAAATGTCACTTGAGTCAAAGTCAAATTCAGAGCCAATTTTTTTTAAAGCTGATTCAACCAATTCATACCAGTTGCCACTAACCGCACGGCGCAGCGTATTCCAACCACAAATATATAATCGATCCTCAGTACGTGTCATTGCTACGTACAGCAAACGCCGATATTCACTATCTCTTACCTGTCTTGCAGCTAACAACGCCTTTTCACATTGCTTTTCGAAATAACGGCGACGAGGCGGCCATAAAATAATCTCATCCTCTGTCCACAAAAGTCTAGGTAACCCACTCGGCACCTGCATACTGTCTGGTAAAAAGACAATCGGCGCCTGCAAACCCTTTGCCCCGTGCACGGTCATTACTCGAACTTCATTGCGGATGGCGTGTTCAAAATCACGCTTAACCTCAATATCGTTTTTGAGGAACCAATTCAAAAATCCTTGGAGTGAAGGTGTCTGTGTACGTTCATAATGGAGAGCCAAAGTTAAAAACTCATCAATCGGATCATTAGCTTCAGACCCTAACCTTCCTATGATTTTTTTTCGCCCATTTCTCTTGCCAAGAATTTCTGAAAACAATTCAAATGGCGGTGCCGACTCTGCCGTCTCTAACAACGCCTTAAGTTCTTTAAAAGCAAATTTAAAAATTGGTTTTTCTTCATACCGGCAACACAATGTTTTCCACAAATTAGATTGCCCGCGATTGTATGCAAGCTCAAACAAATCATCTTCTGAAAACCCAATCAATGGACTTTTCAGAACACCTGCTAGATTTAATTCATCTTCAGGAAGTAAAAGAAAATTGCCAATAGAAACTAGGTCGAGGACTGCCAAATGTTCGCTAAGGACCATTCGATCTGCCCCTGCTACCGGTAAATCTTCTCTTTTTAGTGCCCGAACCATTTTTTCAACAAAAGTCCCCCTGCGGCGCACTAAAATTATAATATCCCCCGCCCTAATAGGACGATTTTTACTCTTTAATATTTCTCCTTTTTTTATCCAATTCTGGATTGTGGCCGCAATCCCCTCGGCCAGCTGGGTTTGGGGGTCATAACCCGACCGAGCTTTCACCGGAGGTGACCAAGGTTCTAACTCCTGTTGCTCTATCGGCCCCACCGGCGGCCACAGCTCAACTAATCCCGCTTCACCATAACGCAATGGTTCATGTAGTATTTTTTTCTCAGCTTCGGCTACACCAAGCTTTAAGGGTTCCGAAGCTAAAACCGCATCAACAATTTTCAAAACGGAAGATGTAGAACGAAAAGAAATATAAAGATTAACGTCTTTCCATGGCTTAGAAATCTCTATTGCCTTAGTCCGGAAATAACTACGCATCTCCTCAAAGGCCTTCGGATCGGCTCGCTGAAAACTATAAATAGACTGTTTAGGATCACCAACTGCAAATATCGTTCGTTCTATCTTTGATGCGCCTTCACCGGAAAAAAACTCTTCGGAAAGAGCCGTAATTATAGCCCATTGGTCTGGATTTGTATCTTGAGCTTCATCAATTAGGATATGATCAATACCACCATCAAGTTTAAACATTACCCAAGAAACATTGCCCTCTGCTTCAAGCAAAGAACGGGCCTTGAGAATTAAGTCATCATAATCAAGCCGCGCCCGTTCTTTTTTACATTTTTCATAAACTTCCAACAAAGAATTAATAATTGTAAGTATAGCAGCGGTCGCTTTACCGGTTACATTGGCCCGAACTCTCAGCAAAGAATATTCAAGTCGTTTGGCTTCGTTTTCCAGATTTTTAGGTGCAGCTGAATATAGGGCTTTCGCTTCCTTATGCACCAGCCTTGCCCGCTTTTCTCCTCCTAAAGTAAAAAAAACTGACAAATAAGAGTCGAAAGTTTTTTCTCGCTCTTGAAAATTTGCTTCTATCCATTGCTTTATTTTTTTGCTGCTTTTTATATCGGTCTTGCTGCCTTTCGCCATTGCGTCCGCAGTTTTTCTTAAAGCATGAAAATCAAAATTTGATTTCCTGCAGGCATCTTTTTTAATAGAAAATTCCGTTTCATCTTTAGAAACTCCTAATTTTCTATAAATTTGGTTAATTAATAAATCCATGCTACCAAAACGTTCAATCAGTCGACATAGTCTGCCTCTTTCTGAAATGAAATCACCCAAAAGTTTTTCAAAATCACTCTCTTGAATGTGTTTTGTTACTTCCTCTAAAGCGGATGCAAGCTTTGTTCCCGGAGAATTACGTGCTTCTAGAAAAACTCGAACCTGCGCTTCATTTTGGATTTCTTTTGCCTCGCGTTCATCCATGACCTGAAAATAGGGGGCCAAACCAGCTTCCAGAGGAAATCTTCCTAACAGAGATTCACAAAAAGCATGGACAGTTTGAATTTTCATACCTCCAGGCACATCAAGAACCTGTCCAAAAAGTTTTCGAGCTCTACGCAGAATGTCATTCTTGGCTCTTTGGCCCATAAGAAAGTTAATGTTCTTCCGCAATTCAGTTTCATCTGCGATCGACCACTGAGCAAGAACCTGATTTATTCTATTAGCCATTTCAGCGGCTGCCGCGTTAGTAAAAGTCAAACAGAGTAATCTGTGGGGTGGTGTTCCAGAAAGTAGAAGAGCAAGAACCCTATCTGTAAGTACCTTAGTTTTTCCGGTACCGGCAGAAGCGGCAACCCAAACAGAGCGATTTGGATTAGCTGCTGGCCTTTGTTTAATGCTGGGATCGGTCTGTGGTTGAGCAATCAATTCTCTGCCCTTTCCACTGAAGACCACTCAAGGACGCGGGCAAGGTAGGCATAGTCAGACCATCCGGGGGCATGGGTTGGGTTGGGTTGAGACAAATAAGGTATCTTAGGGTTATCAAATTGGTTAATAAGATCAGTTAATCCGTGTAAGGCCGTCTTAGCCAAGTGGTCTATTTTTGTGCCTACAGGATGACGTTCTCCCGGTGGATCTCCGCCACCTACACGCCAAACCTCGAGAATTGAGACTTTAGCCTTCGTTATTTTCTCAAAACCTCCAGCCTCAGCGATAACGACTTCCAGCGGAAGCTGCGGCGAAAATCCGTGTAAAACATCTGAAGCATTCGGCGAGGCCCCCGTTTTATAATCTACTATACTGATAGTACCATCTTTTAGTTCATCGATGCGGTCGGCTTTAGCGATGAGTGTGAATTGACCATAATCAGACTGGATTTTAAGTGACCCGGTTACCTCCGTATGTGTAACATCAACAGTTTTCCTGTAATCCACTTCATTGGCAGCAAACCACTCGATTATCCTCTCGTAACGTGGCCACCAAAAAGCCCAAACACTAGGATAAGCGAGCGCGTTGCCAAAAGCTGCCATGCCAATGTCACGTAATACCTTAGAAACATCAAACGGCATTTGATTTGGATAATCACGTACAAATTGTTCCAATGCCTCATGGATCATAGTTCCGCGATCAGCAACACTCGGATCACAATCAATTTGGTCCAAAGGCCTTAAATCCAAAATATGACGAGCATATATTGCGTAGGGATCTCGCATCCAAGTTTCAATCTGGGTAACAGACAACCTTCTAGGTCGGGCAGACATTGGAGGACAGGGAGAAGGGGCTTTGCACGGATTTATTAAATCAGGATAATCAAGTGTTGATTGCCAGTTTAACAGCTTATTACCTTTAATTTGCATTTGATCCAGAAACTTCCCCGATTTATCCGCATCTTTTAGCACATTAAAAAGGCTCAAAAGCCAGCGTGCTGGGACGGTAGGTGTTCCTGCAACTCGCTCCGCCCTAGTAATTAAAACCTCTTCTGAACAAAAAGACTGAACAAAGTCATGGGCACTAAGCCCAACACGTCGATCGCCCGACGGAAGACCAAATTGTTGTCGCATTGGACGGCTCATCCAAGGGTCGGCCCTAGATTCACTTGGCCAAACCGTTTCATTGAGTCCCCCCAGACACATCAAGTCCATTTTTTGTAGACGTGCCTCTAACAGACCCCAAATATGCAATCGAGGATGAGCTCCAAAACGTGGGCGAACAATTTTTGAGGTCATCAACAACTCTAATAAAGTTGGATAGTCTTGGGGTGAAATAGCTGGAAAGGATTTTGCAGCTTCACGAAATTCAGTAATAAACGAAGCAGCTATTTCTCCATCATCGCCAGACCATAATCTTTCTGACCCCTGAATTTGATCCGTTGCAGCAAACTTTTCAGCCAACTTCATATGGGTATCAATCAATTCTAAGAGTGGGACTGGGTTTTTTGATAAAAAAAGCTTCTCCAAGTCGGTGATCGCAATTTTCCAATTATCAAACCATTCAATCAACTCCTTCGTTTTTTTTCTCTTATAGTCTGTTTCTTGCGGGAGCCTACTTAATGCCTCCTCAATCCCTCTAGACCCTGGACCCGGCCTCGGGCCTCTGAACACCAAACGCTCAAGTAACCTAACATATTTTTTGAAGGAATCTGGATTAAGACCATTTGTTGCTAGCGGATGTTTTAGGAATGAGAGAAGGGGTATTGGCGCAAACTGGTTAGCAAAACAGGCAGCAGAGAGATTGAGATAGGTCCCTATGGGGGTTAATGACAGGGACTGACCGGCTGAATCATCGATTATAATACCCCAACGACTAAGTTCCGACGCCACACGCCGAGCTAATTGCCTATCAGGTGTTACAAGGGCTGCTGTTCGACCGGGCGTTTCTAGGACTTCGCGCATTGCTAGGGCAATAACTCCCGCCTCTTCTTGAAGAGACGGACAGGAAATAAAGTTCACATTATAGAGGGCCTCCTTTATATTAAAGGCAGGTTTGGCTGTTACATCAGAATCCGATGATGTCGTAGCAGCCCGAATCAAACGCACCCGATCAGGACTACAAACAGCGAAATTAGCCTTTGACCAGGGCTTAATATCACAAGATTTTATTTCCAATAACTCAACAAGATGCGCCATCCCAAACTGCGGATGGGTTATGGGCAAATTATTCCGTTCAGTCTCATCCATCGATAAATCGTAACCTGGAAGAATTACAGCTCCTCGTGGCAGGTTAGCAATAGATACTAAAATAGAGGCAGTGGCAGGAATACTGCCAGTTGATCCCGCCGCATAAATTGGACCTGAAGGTGGATGCCTACGCCAACTTTTGATTAATTCTGAACTTAGATTATTTCTGCGTTTTGCTGGGTTCTCACAACCAAGAGAATTAAGAACCCGCGGCCACTGCTCACTGATAATTCCCAGAAATTTTAATGTAAGTTGCCAATGAGCAGCGTAATCTGATTCGACAAGTTTAGGTAAGTTTGAGAAATCTAGTTGTTCTGTTTCTACCTCTTCAAGGAGCAACACTAAGGAAGATGCCAAACGAACGGCACTGGCGATTGATATACTTTCACTACTTTTTTTCTTCTCCGCTTCTATTATTAGACGGCTTAATGCAAGTAGACGATTGAAACTGGATATTGTTGGCAGAATATTCAACGAGTCTTTTAATCCCGACTGATCTTCCGAAATCAATAACTCATCCGCCGATTCCACTTCTCCTAGTGGTATGAGCTTAGGTAATAATAATCCACTTCCATCACCTTGGCGCAAAAAAGCCTCGGCCAAACCTCTGCAGGCCCTACGATTAGGCAGATAAACTTGCACATCGCTCAATCCTGATTTTTGATCGCCGTGACGATCCAAGAGACCGGCTGCAAGTATATCTAAGAAGGCTATATTTGGTTCAATTGAATAGACCGTTGAATCAAGAGGCATCTTCATCTTCTTTAAGAGATTCCAATTCAAAAAATAACTCTTCGGCTTCGATTAGACCTGAGGGGGTTCCTATATGATGCCAAGCCCCATCGTGAATAATACCGAACAAACGCCCATTCTCCTGCGCACGATCATATAAAAAAGACAGGGGGAATGGGGTATTAGGTGTATCTATAAATAAGCGTGGGTGAAGTAACTGAATACCTGTAAATACGTATGGCGCAGTATCAGATTTCAGAGACCGAGTTAAACCCATTTCACTATTTATATAATAATCACCAGACCCCTCATAACCCGTCGCCAAGTCTACTGGGTGAAGCAACAGCAACACATCCATTCTGTCATCTTGCCAAAAATGGGCCAAGCGCGAAAGCGCGGGGGAGGATCCATCCTGCCAAGCGATATCTGCATTAATAACATAAAACGGATTTACGCCGAGACTATTTAGTGATGCCTTTACCCCTCCGCCAGTGTCCAATAACCTATTTTTTTCATCGGAAAAAAATATATCTGGTTCTTTTCGTGACTCTAGGTGACTTATTATCATGTTTCCCAAGTAGTGTAGATTGATTGTCACCGAACTAATATTAGCACTTACCAAATGGTCAAGGGCTCGATCAAGTAATGTCCTACCACCAAGTAAAACAAGTGGTTTTGGTTTATGTTCAGTAATTGGACGCATCCGCAACCCTAGCCCTGCTGCTAATACCATTGCGTGTTCGGGGTAAACTTCTAGCACGACTCTGCTAATCCCTCCGGTATACGCCTATATTTGGCGGGAATATTTTCATCTATCCATGTTTTCATTATAGACAATTCAGGGTGGTTGCAGGCATTTTCAAAGAGGCGCCATACCCGAGGAATGTGCTGAAGATAAACCATCTTTTTATCTCTGACACAAAGACGGGTGAATATCCCAATGACCTTGGCATGACGTTGTGCACCGAGAACTGCCATCGACCTCCGAAACTGATTAGGACATATATTAGGAAAGGCAGAGAGGTATTTTTTTTTGACCGATTCAGCAGTTTCTATAGAAACATCGCGCCTTGCATCCTCAATTAGTGATATTAAGTCATAAGTCACGGGACCCACTACAGCGTCCTGAAAGTCGAGTAAACCGCATGCTGCAATTCCCACACGATCTTCTAATCGCATTAAATTGTCTACATGGTAATCTCGCAAAACTAAATTTTGAGGTACTCCAAGATCAAGGCCAATAAGTTGGCGCCATTTCGACTCATATTCTAACTTTGACTCTTCAGACAAGCCCCAATTATTGAAAGCAGGAACAAACCAATCCGTTAGAAGAGAAACCTCGGCAATAAATTTATTTAATGTATATTGCTCTAGATTATTTGGGACGGTTTGGTTCAAAGGTCTCGAATGTAAATCAATAAGAAAGTCCGTCGCCAGCAGGTATAATTTCTTTTCGTTTTCGCCAGCTGCTAATAAACTCGTGAAAGTATTTTCACCAAAATCCTCTAAAAGGACTAATCCTAATCCTCTGTTTGCGGCGAATATGGATGGAGTACTATAACCTAGGGACTTAAGGTGTCGGGCAATCTTTAGAAAAGGGTCAACTTGTTCTAAGTCCGGCGGCGCATCCATTAATATTGCTCCGCGTCCTTTGTCCTTTAGTCGGTAATAAGTTCGGAAAGAGGCGTCACCACCCAATTTGATGCGTTCAGCATTAGACCAACCATTAATCTCAAGAAATTTTTGGATAGTTTTTTGTCTTTTAGCCATTAAATACCTGGTCCAATTCTTCGCGCTTCCAAGCACCGGGGTTTTCAACACGTAAAATTCTGTTTTTGCTAGCATTGTCCGAAGATAAAAACAGATTTAGCATATTAGAGGGTTGAAGTTGTCCAAGTCTGTCTGGCCACTCTATTAACGCAACCCCCTCTGTAAAAAGTTCCTCTAATCCCAGTTCAAGAATATCTGGAGGATGTTCAACACGATAAAGATCAATATGAAAAATTTTGAATTTTGGGAAGTCGTACTGTTCTATCAGTGTGAAAGTCGGACTGGGAATTTCAAAAGTGGGCATACCATGCACTTCGGTTAATCTGTTAATAATAAATCGCGCAATAGTAGATTTCCCAGCCCCAATAGGACCGGATAGGCCGATAACGTCTCCTAACTTTAATCTTTGTGCTATTCGCGCAGAAAAACTCTGCGATACCTCAAGATTCTTAAGGTTTATTGATAAGGTAAATTCACAATTATCAACCATTTCTATGGCTGCTTTTACTCTTCGATGCCGAATCTCGCAATAAACAGTTAATAACGGTAAAAGTCAGGCTTGAATGGACCCTTTTGCGGTAAACCTAGATATTTAGACTGTTCTTCTGTTAATTCGGTAAGCTTCACACCAAGTTTTTCCAGATGTAATTTAGCTACTTTCTCATCCAGCTCTTTGGGAAGAACATAAACTTTATTCCCATATTTCTTACTATTATTCCATAGCTCTATTTGTGCTAGCGTTTGGTTAGTGAATGATGCGCTCATTACAAAGCTCGGATGCCCAGTGGCACAACCAAGATTTACCAAACGCCCCTCAGCCAGAAGAATTATGCGCTTACCATCAGGAAATTCCACTTCGTCAACTTGGGGTTTAACATTATGCCACTTATAATTTTTGAGCGCTCCAACCTGAATTTCACTATCAAAATGACCGATATTACAGACAATGGCGCGCTCTTTCATTTCTCGCATATGTTCAAGGGTAATAACGTCGATATTGCCCGTAGTTGTCACAAATATATCACCAGCTGCTGCCGCCTCATCCATGGTCGTAACTTCGTAACCCTCCATCGCCGCCTGCAATGCACAAATCGGATCAATTTCTGTCACTAAAACGCGGGCACCACTTACTTTCAGAGATTCTGCTGAACCTTTACCTACATCACCATACCCACAAACTACTGCCACCTTTCCCGCGAGCATTACGTCAGTAGCACGGCGGATGCCATCAACTAGACTTTCTCGACAACCATACAGATTATCAAATTTTGACTTTGTAACAGAGTCATTAACATTCATTGCCGGCACTTTAAGAGTGCCGTTTTTTTCCATTTCATATAACCTGTGAACCCCCGTGGTCGTTTCTTCAGATAGACCACGAATTTCTGCAAGGAGATCTGGACGTTTTTGGTGAATTACCGCCGTAACATCACCACCATCATCGAGTATCATATTTGGTTTCCAACCACCTGGGCCTTCTAGGGTTTGCTCGATACACCACCAAAATTCTTCCTCTGTTTCACCCTTCCACGCAAATACCGGAATTCCCTCTGCAGCAATTGCTGCTGCCGCCTGGTCTTGGGTAGAAAAAATATTGCAGGAACTCCACCTTACTGATGCACCAAGATCCGTAAGAGTCTCAATTAAAACTGCTGTCTGTATAGTCATATGCAAACAGCCAACAATTTTTGCACCTTTAAGTGGTTGCAAATCAGCATATTCGTCTCGAAGAGCCATAAGGCCTGGCATCTCTGTCTCAGCTATTTTGATTTCTTTGCGACCCCATTCAGCAAGTGAAATATCAGCAACCTGATAATCTTTTGCAGAACCCATTTGAATCTCCTTAACTTTATAAATAGAAACTAACTTTTAAATCCGACCTGTATCTCAAATACTATGAACCAGAAAAGTAAAGCCGTATAACAATCAAACACACTTAAAGGCAATAGTATAAAACTTTGAAGGTCACTCCTCATCAAAACATTTTTTTATAAGCTCCACTAGTGCATTGAGTCCCTCTTTCTCATCCGCCCCCTGAGCAGTAATTAAAATATCAACCCCCTGACTGGCACCAAGCATCATCAACCCCATAATCGATCGGGCCGATACGCTTAACCCATCAACTTCCACCATTATTTCTGAATGAAAATTTTCCGCCAATTTCGCGAAACGCGCCGCCGCTCTAGCGTGTAATCCCCTCTTGTTCATAATTTTAACCTTTTTTTCGATCAAATTTTTACTCAATTTATTTTTATAAATTTAATCAAAAAACATTTAGTTATTTTTTTCGATCATTAAGTATTTTTGAAGCAACACTGATATACTTTCTGCCAGCATCAGCTGCATCTAAAGCCGCATCCTTTAGTTTATGTGTCTGACGTGATCGCATCAACTGAATCAGCATAGGTAGGTTAATCCCGGCAACAACCTCAACAGAATTTTCAGACATTAAAGAAATAGCTAAATTTGATGGCGTGCCACCAAACATATCCGTCAAAAGGACCACTCCATCTCCATCTTCGACATTTTTTATTGCTTGGGAAATATCACGGCGACGCTTTTCCATATCATCCTCCGCCTGAATCCCAATAGCCTCTATATTCGTCTGCTTACCGACAATGTGCTCCAAAGCATATAAGAACTCTTCAGCTAGTTGACCATGCGTAACAAGGACTATTCCAATCATTGATTTCTCTACGCTCCAGAGTTTAGTTTTTCGGTCTTTGGCAACTCACGGTGACTAAAATTAACGCGATTTCCTGTTTTCTGGAGCCATTTAACAAGCTCTTCTACAACAAATACTGAACGATGACGCCCCCCGGTACAACCAATTGAAATGGTGAGATAACTTTTACCCTCATTTTTAAAGCGAGGTAGAAGTGGGTTCAACAATGCCTTTAATGAAGCAAAAAAAGGCTTAAAATAGGGATCCCTTGCCACAAACTCAGCCACCTCTTGATCCATACCTGTTAATTCCTTAAGTCTATCCTCATAAAAGGGGTTAGCTAAAAATCTTGCATCAAAAACAAGGTCGGACTCTCTAGGAACACCACGTCGATAAGAAAAAGAAATTACGGAAATGAAAAACTTAATTTCTTCATCAACTGAAAAGTGCCCCGACAGTATCTGTTTTAGATCATTAAGCGATAATTCAGATGTATCTATTATAAGATCAGCACGGTCTCGAAGATCTAATATCGAATGCCTTTCTTTTAAAATTCCATCCATTACTGGTCGATCCGTAGCCAAAGGATGACGACGACGGGTTTCTGTAAAACGTCGTTGCAAAACATCATTATCGCAGTCTAAAAATATTATTTTCACACTGGATCCCGATTTTTTTTTAAGTGTCTTTAATACGCTGAAAAATTTGTCAATTTGAAAACCTCTAGTCCGAATATCTATACCAATAGCAAGTGGTCGTTCTACACCCTCTACAGATGCAGCCAGCGTCGATAAAAATTTAAGCGGCAAATTATCAACCGCTTCATAACCGAGATCCTCTAAAATTTTTAAAGCAGTTGAACGACCAGCTCCCGAGATACCAGTAATTAAGAGCACAGACGTCCGCACACAGATTAGGGGCGCAGAACATATAAGATTTGGTTTTTTGTTGTCATATTCTGGTAACGTCATTTTTACGGACTACCAATTACCGGCACTTTTTGCAAATTTACAGCAAGTTTATATTTATACCATTTATTTTACTAGATTGTTCAACAAAGTGCGTATTTTAATAGGCGAGGAAATATCAAAGGCATACAACCGATATAGTGGCAATCTATGTCCAAAAATATTACAAGAATCAGTTTCTGGTAGGCGTGGAATATTATTCCGTTCTTCCAAATCAATAATCAACTTTATTGCAATAGCCTTTAAAAAAGGAAAATCAAAAATACCACAACCTCTGATCTCGATCTTGCCCGCGATTTTATTATGGCTACTAGCTAACAATTCACCGTCAATACTCTTTAGATAAACCTGGTCATCCGCCACGAGGATAGCACCCTCATCAATTAATCTAAGGGCGAGATCTGACTTGCCACTGCCGGATGGACCCCGCAAAAGAACTCCAAATTGACCTATTGCAATACAAGTAGCATGTAAGAGTTTCATTAATTATTCTCAGCAAGCTGGTAAGCTGACGACAAAACATGCACCCATAATTTCTCCGTTTGAATTTTTTAAATTCTTAACAACAATATCACCACGATAAGCAGCGATAATCTGCCGTACCATGCTGAGTCCTAGTCCAGAATGAGTCCCAAACTGTTCTGATTCGGGCCTTTCGCTATAAAATCTATTGAATATCTTTTCTTGGCTTCCTTCTCGTATTCCCGGTCCTTCATCCTCAACGGTGATAAAAATATTCTCATTATCCCGCCTTACTACAACCTTTACCTCGCCATCGGGTGGACTAAAAGAAAGAGCGTTATCAAATAAATTTTTAAATACCCGTTCTATAGGTCCCCTTTTTCCCAAAACAGTATATGGTCCGGCTCCGTTTTCCACATATTGAATATTGTTTGTGAAGGGACTACCTGATTGGGACACCTCAACTAATGTAGCCAAAAGTGGCCCGAGATCAATTATTTCATTCTCATCACGAGATAACTGAGCATCAAGCCGAGATGCTTCCGAGATTTCGGTTATTATGCGATCACAGCGAATTATGTCATCTTTGATTATTGCCATTAGCTTTCGTTGCTGCTGAGCATCATCAATACGAGCAGCTGTTTCTGCAGCACTTAGTGCAGATGTTAAGGGGTTTTTTAGTTCATGGGAAACATCAGCAGCAAATCTATCTATAGCGTCCAAACGCTCTGACAACGCAGCAGTCATTGCATTCAAGGCCTCTGCAAGATCCCCTATTTCGTCATTTCGTCCCTGAAATTTTGGCAATGCTTTTACTTGGCTCGGTGTGGTTCTTACTCGATCAGCCGAAGTCGCTAAACGACGCAGTGGACGAACGATCGTGCCACTTAGATAAAAGGATAAACAAACAGTGACACAGAGTGCGACCGCAAAAATAGACAAAATTAATATTAGATAAGCATGAATTTTTTCATCAATTTTCTTGGCATCATGTGTAATGAAAACAACACCTATAACTTTTTTAAAACGTTGTACTGGAACCGCAACGCCGATTAAAAATCTACCAGACTCATTAATACGGATTTCGGAACTTGGCTCTCCTGAAAGGGCACGCTCTACTTCTCGATAATCTCCTGCGCGCTGATATGATTTTTCCTGATAAAGAGGCAGTTTACGGCTAGGGCCCAAAAATATCATTTCCAACCAATTCACAAAAATTCTAAATATATCATTATCTGCAATTGGTGGTAATACGACTTTTATTACTGTTGCACCCTGAGGACCTAACAGACTTTGGCTATCAGCCATTAAATAACCATTTCCGTCAAATAACCTCGTCCTATCCTTAGTGCGCTTGACTAAACGCCGCAGCATCGGTGAGGCAATTGATGGCTCCAACGCCGTTGAGCCATTAAGCCGAGTTTCATAGGCACTCTCGGCTAGTGCAGCCGATATCATTTCTCCTTGGGTAAATAACGATTGTACCTTGGTTTCGATCAAGTCCTTCTCATAGCGACCTTGATCAAGAAGCCCAATAAACAAAATTGCGAGCGCAAGGACGTTTACCAACAAAATCCGAGACGTTAAGGGCGAGAATAATCCGCGCCGTTTAATTTTCTTATGTTTTTCTATGGACCGAGACCTACTATGATTATCAGCAGAATTCGTAAAGCGTGCCCTATTGAAGCCCCATTTCATTTACTTTACAAATCACTCTTGTCGGTAACGGTAACCGCCACCATAAAGAGTCTCGATTGGATCGAAATCAGGATCAACAGCTTTAAATTTTTTACGAATTCTCTTGATGTGGCTGTCAATCGTGCGATCATTAACATAAATATCTTCCCCTAATGCCGCATCCATTAATTGATTTCGGTTTTTAAAAATACCGGGTCTTGCTGCTAATGTTTTTAAGATAAGAAATTCTGTTATGGTGAGTTTTACAGTATCACCCTTCCAAGAGCAAAGATGTCGAGCAGTATCCATTTTTAAATTACCTCTAACGATTGGAGGCTCATTATCGGCACCCTCTAGGAGCACTCCCGAACGATCATGACGTCTTAATAATGAACGGATTCTCTGAAGCAGCAATTGTTGTGAAAATGGCTTCTTAACATAATCATCTGCACCCACTCTAAGACCTAATATTTCATCAACTTCATCATCCTTAGAAGTAAGAAAGATTATAGGTAGGTCGCTTTTTTTTCGAAGACGCCTTAAAAGTTCAATCCCATCTAGTCGAGGCATTTTTATATCGAGGATAGCCAAATCTACAGGCTGGGCTGAAAGGCCGTGAAACGCCGCCTCTCCATTCGTAAATGTCTTTACCTCATAGCCCTCTGCTTCAAGGATCATTGTTACTGAAGTCAAAATATTTTGATCATCATCAACCAATGCTATTTTATGCCCCACAGAAACCCCTCCAGATTCATAATCATTAAATCCCAAATTCATTCTGCTTCTCCCAAAATTTAGTTCAAGTCTTAATACAAACTCTAAATCAAGCAGAATTAGGGCAATAATAGGAAAAGTTGCCTTTTTTGATTTATAAATAACAAATAAACATTCTCTAAACCTTAATGAAAAAA
>CEUN01155369.1_pt1 | contig 19634 bp, 19 predicted proteins | sample 361501 | NCBI WGS metagenome assembly CEUN01 (sample SAMEA2622801, study PRJEB7988) | marine metagenome | biome: marine biome (ENVO:00000447); feature: marine epipelagic mixed layer (ENVO:xxxxxxxxx); material: "saline water (ENVO:00002010), including plankton (ENVO:xxxxxxxx)" | depth 120 m | reverse complement strand
GGCTTATATAAGTATCTGCTCCTATCCCCGCAAGGACTCTGAAGCCCAAAAGTCGCATCGATTTCCGTATCTTAAGTGGATCATCCATCCGCGCATTTGCGAACGAGCGTACGATTCAACCATGAACCCGCCGGTACGATCATTTCCGCCAGTTATCGCACCGATATTCCTGCCTTCTACGGCGATTGGTTCATGGGGCGTCTCAACGCGGGTACGTGCCGGGTCGCCAATCCATACGGCGGCCGGGACTTCATGGTTTCCATTGCTCCTGACGAAGTCGACGGTTTTGTCTTCTGGACACGCAATCCAGCGCCCTTTGTCGCGGCTCTGAACAAAATCAGCCATCATGGGATTCCGTTTGTGGTCCATTTCACCGTTGTCGGATATCCCCAGGAGATCGATCGGTCCGTTCCTCGGCTCGAAACCCAGATCGAGTCATTCATTCGGATAGCCCGCGATTTCGGGCCTCATGTCCTGGTCTGGCGATATGACCCGGTCGTACTGAGTTCGCTGACAACCTTCGATTTTCACACCCAGAACTTTTGCAGAATCTGTACGCAGTTGGCGGGCTCAACTGACGAGGTCGTGATTTCTTTCGTCAATCCTTATCGGAAGTCCCGCCGAAATCTGGATGCCGCAGCTCGCCAGTCCGGATTTGCCTGGCGGCAAACCAGCGAGTCTGACGCTGCTGTCCTGACACAGGAATTCGCCACGATCGCGACGTCCAATGGAATGCGTCTGACGATCTGCGCGCAGCCGCAATACCTGATCACACCGGCTAGTCCAGCGAAATGTATCGATGCTGACCGACTGTCCCGGGTCGCCGAAAGGGAGATTTTGGCCCGGCAAAAAGGAAACAGGCCCGGTTGTCTCTGCGATGAGTCCCGGGATATCGGGGCCTACGACACGTGCGCCCATGGGTGTACCTACTGCTATGCAGTGAATGACCGGTCACGTGCGACGGCGGCGCTCAAACAGCACAACCCGGAATCAGAAACACTATCTTTCGCTGCGCCAACCAGCACCGCTTCTCGTACGAACATTCGATAAATACGTGCGGGCAAGCCGCAATCATGACCGGGTTGTTGGTTTCGGACTCGAAACGGACCTTCTAGACTTTGGTGTCGACCGTCGTGCCGCTCTCGGCCTCTGGTGGCGTGTCGGGCCCATCCGCGTCACTGTCCTGCCCCGCGGGTTTTTTGGCAACGCCGACCATGGCCGGTCGAAGTAGACGTTCCCCGATGACATAACCCAACTGGGCGACCTGGACGACCGTGCCCGGTTCTGCGTCCGCGCTTTCCACCTCATACACGGCCTGGTGAAAGTTGTGGTCGAATTTCTCACCCAGCGGATCGATCTGGCTTATTCCGTGGCGATCCATCGTCGTCTGGAGTTCCCGCTGCGTAAGCTCAACGCCCTGAAACAATGTTTGCATGGCTTCGCTACTGGCCCGGGTCTCCTCTGGGACCGCTTCCAAAGCGCGCGAGAGGTTATCGGCAACCGCCAGCACATCGCGGGCAAAGCTCGAAATGGCGTATTTGGCGGTATCCTCCTTCTCCCGTTGCGCCCGCCGACGCGTGTTCTCAGCATCGGCAAGCGCGCGCAGCAGTTGGTCCTTGAGATCGCCGATCTGTTCGGTCGGTGATGGCTCGGCCGTTTCGGATGGGACTTCCTGTGAGTCTTCCTCCACGGGAGCCGCGTGTTCCTCCACCGGTTCAGAGGACTTGTTCTCCACCCCGTCTTCGGGAGCCTCTTCTGCACCGTCGTTCACCGAACCGGTTTCCGCCTTCTTATCGTTCAAGCGCTTGATCTCCGAGTTGTCGTTGGCACTTTCATCTATGCCCGTATTCATTCATCCATTCCGTCGTTCGAGTTTAGCTAACCAGCCCTCCCACGACCTTGGCAGTGTAATCGACCATCGGGATGACGCGGGCATAGTTGAGCCGTTTTGGTCCAATCACGCCGATGGCGCCAATGACCATGTTGTGCGAATTGCTGTATGGCGCAACGACCAGGGAACAGCCGGCCATGTTGAACAGCTTGTTTTCAGCGCCGATGTATATCTGGACACCTTCGCCCCCTTCTGCAAGTTCCAGCAGGCGGACCACTTCATTCTTGGTTTCCAACGCGTCGTAAAGTTCGCGCACGCGCTCCAGATCCTCGACGGCATTCACGTCCTCCAGCAATCGTGCCTGGCCCCGGACGATCAGGGTTTCACGGGTGGAGTCGCCGCCCCAGGTTGCCAATCCGGCCTCGACAATTTTTGCCGTCAGTTGATTGAGCTCTGCCCGATCGGCTTCGAGTTCGTTGACGATGCTGAGGCGTGTCTCATCGAGTGTCAGCCCCATCAGACGGGCACTCAAGTAGTTCGACGCTTCCACCAGGACCGAGGGGGGAAGGTCGACCGGAGTCTCGATGACGCGGTTTTCGACAAGGCCGTCGTGGCTCACCAGGATGACCAGCGCGCGCCCCGGCGACAGGCTGACGAATTCCGCCTGTTTAAGCGCCGCGTCTTTCCGTTTCGGCGCGACCACCAGGCCGGTGTAGTGGGACAGGCCCGACAACAGCTGTGAGGCTTCGGTTAAAACTTCTTCCGTGCCTCTCCCAGCCGCTGCGCATCTCGCCTCAATGTCGACACGCTCCTGTTCGGTCAGGTTGCCAACCTCCAGCAGGCCGTCGACGAAAAATCGCAAGCCGGCTTCCGTGGGTAAACGGCCCGCCGACGTATGGGGTGAAAAAAGCATGCCGTCCCGCTCCAGGTCGGCCATGACATGCCGAATGGATGCCGGAGACAGCGTGATGGGAAGACGGTCCGCGATCGTTCTGGAACCCACCGGTTCGCCGGTCTCCACATAGACCTCGACGATCTGGCGCAAGACTTCGCGGGAGCGTTCGCTAAGCTCCGTAATCATCTTCGTCTCGAACTCCGGATGAAAGGCGGCATAACCCTTCGCCCCACGTTGATTTGAATGTAGTAATAGGGTTTCTCTCCGTCAACGTGTTGTGCCACCAAGGCGGCACACCAATCTGGTCAGCCGACCCGAACTGACGGTACGCTTCGCTGGGCGCAGATTCGGGTAGATGAATGCCGCAGGACGAGAACATCACGTCGCTATCCATCGTCGATACGGGCAGGGCGCTCGCATCGGGTGAGCTGACCGCATTGGAGGCCACGGAGGCGCATCTCGAGCGCATCGCGCGGCTGCAGCCTGAGATCAATTGTTTCATCGCCAGTGAGCCGGACACGGCGCGCACTGCCGCAGAAAACGTGGATCGGACCATTTCCAACGGTGGATACCAAGGCGGTCTGCAAGGAGTGCCGCTCGCCCATAAGGATGTGTTCTTTCGCACGAACGTTCCCGTAACCTCGGGAATGCGGGTTCTGGATTCCCCGGTGCCGTTCACCGCAACTCTGATCGATCGTCTGGACTCTGCCGGAGCGGTCAATCTCGGGCGCCTCAATCTCGACGAGTTCGCGGGTCTCGGCAAGAACGAGCACTTCGGCCGCTGCGTCAACCCGTGGAGTGCCGACCACATAAGCGGTGGTTCCTCAAGCGGGCCCGGGGTCGCTGTCGCGGCGCGAGTCGCTTGTGGTGCGATCGGCTCTGATGCGGGAGGATCAATCCGCATGCCCGCGGCGATGTGCGGTGTCGTCGGCCTCAAACCGACCTTCGGATTGGTCAGCCGCTACGGCAACGTCCACACGACATGGTCGGTGGACTGTCTTGGCCCGCTGACCCGGACCGTTGAGGATTGCGCCATTGTTCTGCAGGCAATCGCTGGCCAGGACCCTGAAGATCCCACCACCGCCGAGATTCGAGTGCCAGACTACCGCGCGTCGCTGACCGGCAGATTGGATGGACTCAAGATTGGCCGGGCTGTGGGCGCGCCATTCGACACGGTCGACAGCGAAGTCACTTCGGCTATCGCTGAAGCCCTGATTGTGCTCCGCGACCTAGGTGCCGAGATCATCGATGTCACGATTCCCAATATTGCCGAACTCAACGACCTCCAGCAGGTTCTCACCAAGGCCGAACGCGCTACGATTTACAGCCGCGCACTACGCGACCGGCCCGAGGATGTCTCGTTCACCGCCCGCAGTGTTCTGTACGAAGGATTCTTGATCCCCGCCACCCGCTACCTTGAAGCCGTGTCTCTCCGTGGCACGCTCCTGGAGGAACATCTCGCTGCCGTTCATGGCCAGGTGGATGTTCTCATCACACCCATCATCGCAACGCCGGTTCCGGCCATTGCGGAAATCGAAACCGCTGACGCCGACGAACTCGAGCGAACCTTTACGGGCTCAGCGGCATGCGTGCGGTTTGCCAGCTACCTCGGCATTCCGGGTATGTCGGTCCCCTGTGGATTCACGTCGAATGGGTTGCCAACGGCTTTCCAGTTGTTGGGACCGCCGTTCTCCGAAAGCCGGCTGTTCCGGATTGGTCACGCCTATCAACAGGCGACCACCTGGCACACCATGGCACCACCAATCTGAACGGCAAACTGCGATCCCTACCGGGCGTCGCTGGACCAGAGCCGACCTTACCTATAGAACCTGAGAACTCAGCAACCGTCGGCAATTTCAGGGGTATGGCATGCGTCCATCAGGCCGTCGCCCGGACGAACTTCGTGAGATAATCCTCGAGCCCGGCTTTTCCAAGCACGCTGAAGGTTCATGCATGGCACGGTTTGGTGACACGCACGTCCTGTGTACAGCCAGCCTGGATGAGAGGGTTCCCCCCTGGTTGCGCAATTCGGGCCGGGGCTGGGTGACGGCCGAATATGGCATGCTGCCGCGTTCCACCCACGAGCGGACCGACCGAGAAGCGGCACGTGGGCGCCAGGGCGGTCGCACACTCGAAATTCAACGATTGATTGGGCGAAGCCTTCGCGCCGTTGTCGATCTCAAGGCATTCGGCGAACGACAGATCAAGGTCGACTGCGACGTCATTCAAGCCGACGGCGGCACGCGGACCGCTGCAATTACCGGATCCTACGTTGCTCTGGCACAGGCGTTCGTCCAGATGCAGGCCGACGGCATCGTGCAGGGCGACCCCTTTTCGGATCATGTCGTGGCGATCAGCTGCGGCATCTTCGACGGTGTCTCTGTGCTCGATCTCGATTATGCCGAGGACTCGAACGCCGACGCTGACGCGAATTTCGTGCTGACCGGCTCGGGCGCAATCGTTGAGGTTCAGGGAACGGCGGAGAAGGAGCCATTCACCGAACAGCAGTTCCTGGAACTGCTCTCGTTGGCGAAAGCAGGTTGCGCGCGACTTGTGGATTTGCAGCGCGCGGCGCTCGGGCCGGCGTCCTGAGATAGCTGACGGGTTAATCCCTTGGCGCGATTCTTCCGTGAGAGAAGGCTGGTCATCGCTAGCCACAATCCAGGGAAAGTCCGCGAAATGGACGAACTGCTCAGCCCCTTCGACATCGACATCGTTGCCGCGGCATCACTTTGCCTGGCTGAGCCGGTGGAAGATGGTCAGTCGTTCGGCGAAAACGCCTGCATCAAAGCGCTGGCCTCCGCGACAGCAAGCAGCCTGCCGGCGCTGGCCGACGATTCAGGTCTCGTCGTGCATGCACTCGACGGCGAACCCGGGATTTATTCGGCGCGATGGGCGGGTCCGGACAAGAACTTCAATCATGCGATGGCCGAGGTCGAGCGGCGCCTGGGGCAATCTGAGTCTGATAATCGCGGCGCGCACTTCACGTCGGCATTGTGCCTCGCGTGGCCCGATGGCCACGTCGAGGTGTTCGTCGGCCGTGTCGATGGGCGCTTGGTATGGCCGCCGCGGGGTGAAAAAGGTTTTGGCTACGACCCCATGTTCGTCGCTGATGGCCATGACCTGACATTCGGCGAAATGGACCCGGGCGAGAAACACGCCATCAGCCATCGTGCGGATGCCTTTCGCAAGTTGGTCGATGCCTGCTTTGAGCGCTGAGTCCTCGGGTCCAATGGCGACGTCGCCCAGCGATCGATCTGTGGACCCGATTGATGGCGGTTTCGGCATATATGTGCACTGGCCGTTCTGCGTATCGAAGTGCCCCTATTGCGATTTCAACAGCCACGTCCGGGAGTCGATCGACCAGGAGGGCTGGCGCCGGGCCCTGGTCCGCGATCTCGAACACGCACTGGACAGCATTACGGTGTCCACGGATCAGAAATTGACGAGTGTGTTCTTCGGCGGGGGTACACCCTCTTTGATGGAGCCGGACCTTGTGGCCGGCGTCTTGGGCGCTTTGAAAGACCGGAGCCTGTTGGGCGACGACACGGAGGTAACCCTGGAGGCGAACCCGTCGTCAGCCGACGCCGAACGCTTCGAGGGTTACAGTGAAAGCGGCGTCAATCGACTTTCCGTGGGCGTTCAAGCGCTCGACGACGGTGCGTTGCGCTTTCTCGGGAGGCGTCATGACGTGACCGAGGCTTTGGGCGCGGTCGAGACGGCTCGTGAAGTTTTCGACCGGGTTTCCTTCGATCTAATCTATGCCCGCCAAGGACAAACCCCCACCGCCTGGCGGGAGGAGCTCAAGCGGGTGCTCGCCCTGGAGCCCACTCACGTCTCTCTTTATCAATTGACCATCGAACGAGGAACGCGTTTTCACGAGGCGCATGCGCGCGGTGACCTGGTTTTGCCCGATGAAGATGATGCTGCCGAAATGTACGAGGACACCGTGTCGCAATGCGGGGAGGTTGGTCTCCAGGCCTACGAGGTTTCGAATTTTGCATTCCCGGGCGAAGAGTGCCGGCACAATCTGATCTATTGGCGCTCGGGAGACTGGCTCGGGGTGGGGCCGGGCGCGCACGGGCGTATGGGCATGGGGGAAAACCGCGTTGCGTTGCGGCAGTGGCGCAGTCCCGAAAAATGGCGTGATGCCGTGGAGGATTCCGGATCTGGCCTCGAGGCTGTGGAAGCCCTGAACGAATCGGACCGTGCGGCAGAAGCGCTCATGATGGGAATGCGCTTGACCGAGGGGGTCTCGGCGAAACGGTTTGAGCGGATTGTCGGGACGTCACTGTGGGATGGCATCAACAGTGACCGGCTTGACGAACTCGTTGCAGGAGGATTTCTTGAGCGGACGACGAAGGGGATCCGGGCGACCGCGCGCGGGCGAAACGTTCTCAATACGCTGGTCACTGAACTCCTGATCTGACGGTTCTGTCTCAGTGTGGGCTGGGATATCACTCGATCTATTGTCGTTGACGAGCCCGAGCCAAATCCTACTTAACGGAATGAAGAACACCCCCGAGCCGGAGTTTCATAAATGACTGCCATGGGCCGCCGATCGATCTTGCGGGGTGGCCTGGCAATTCTGGGTCACGCCGTTCTGCCGACGGCACGAGCCGGGGACGACGTGTGGGTCCCGACGCCTGCGCAGACTGCCGGACCGTTTTATCCTGACGCCCTGCCCGACGATATCGATCAGGATTTGATTCAAATTCCGACGCAAGCCGGTCCTGCCAAGGGCATTGTCACGATGATTTCGAGGCGTGTGTTGGATGTCCGGGGTATGCCCTTGGCGGGCGCCCAGATTGAGATTTGGCAGTGCGATGCCAACGGCCGTTATATTCATTCTGCGGATTCCGGTCGTGGTCTCTCGGACCCGGGATTTCAAGGCTACGGACGCGCGGTCACGGAGTCGGACGGCTCTTACTGGTTCCGTACGATCCGCCCCGTGCCCTACACGGGTCGGACTCCACACATTCATTTCACTGTTCAGACGCGGGACGGTCGTCGCCTGACAACGCAAATGTACGTTGCCGGCGAAGGGTCCAATGCCAGGGATTGTCTTTACCGTCGGTTGCCGAACGATGCCGCGCGTCGGTCCCTGACGGTCGCCTTGGTACCGGCACCCCAGGTCTCTCCCGGCGCACTCGCGGGGCGGTTCGATATCATCTTCGCCTGAGTTCCGGTATCCGATTTCGGCGCGTGACAGCAACAGGGTCGCGTTCGAGGCCCACGATTGTTTAATTTGACTGCATGAAACGCAGCGAGACGAGAATACTGACAACCCACGCGGGAAGTCTGCCGCGCCCCCCTGAACTGCTCGATCTCTATGTACGTCGGGCGGGTGGAGAGGACATCTCACCTGAGGAACTCGAAGGAAGGGTTCAGGCGGCCTTGCGCTGGGTCATTCCCCGGCAGGAGGCGGCCGGTGTTGATATCGGCAATAACGGAGAGGCTCCACGCGAAGGTTTTTTCCTCTACGCCCAGCATCGAATGAGCGGGTTCGAAGGATCATGGGAGCGGCCCTTCGGTCGCGATGCCACCCAGTATCCGACCTTCATGCAACTACGCGCATCGCAACTGAGCAACAGGGAGGCGGTAACGAACTTTGGACCCCCCGAGGCGGTGGGAGAGGTGGAGTACCTCGATCCCGAGGCTGCGAATAAGGAGGGCAGCGACTTCAAGGCAGTCTTGGAAGAGACGGGGAGTAGGTTCGTCGAAGGATTTCTCACAGCGCCGTCTCCGGGGATCATCGCGACGGCCATGCGCAATCGTCACTACGACACCCTGGAAGCCTACGTGAACGCCCTCGCGGATGCCCTGCGTTTCGAGTACGAGGCCATTGTACGGAACGGGTTCGTCTTACAGCTCGATTGCCCCGATCTGGCGATGGAGCGGCACATGCTGTTCGCCGATCGACCGTTGTCAGAGTTCCTCGCATTTGCCGAGATCGTGGTCGACGCGATCAATCGAGCGCTGATCAACATTCCGCGTGAGCGCGTTCGGCTGCACGTATGTTGGGGAAACTATGAAGGCCCCCACAATCTGGATATTCCCCTCGATGATCTTCGCTCTACTTTGGCGTCGGCAGACGTCGGGGCGTTCGTATTTCCGCTCGGGAATCCCCGGCATGCTCACGAATATCATTCGTTCGAGCAGACTCCGCTGGCTGACGACCAGGTGCTTGTCGCCGGTGTGATCGATACCACGAGCAACCTTGTTGAACATCCCGAAGTCGTGGCGGAGCGCCTGGAGCGCATCGCCCGGGCGGTCGGAGATCCGGCTCGGGTCATCGCAGGAACGGATTGCGGCTTCGATACCTCTGCAGGCATGGGCGCGGTGGCTGAAGAAGTCGTATGGGCAAAACTGAGTGCCCTGGCCGAAGGGGCCCGGTTGGCCACCGAACGATTGTACTAATATTTCAGAAGCAGGGCGCAATTCTGCAGGAATTGCGCTGCCTATGAAGAATCCTCGGGGGAACCCGACGTAAAGGCTTGAGGCGCCTGATCGATGACGCGCAGACCTTGCGGATGCACCTCGATGACCGCCAGGCCTCGCTCAGCGACCCCGTCGTTTTGGAATCGAAATATCCCGTCGGCCCCTGCAAACCCGCTGGGCTGGGTCAGCGCATTGGCTGAGAAATCCGGTCCTGCTTCACCCTGCATGAGTACCGATGCCAGGGCCGCCGCATCGTATGCAAGGCTGGCGATTCGAGGAGGCGCATAACCATGGATGCTCTCGAACCGCTTGGAAAACGCCGCGGCGGTTTCAGGCGGCGGGCTCGCAAACCAGCCACCCACCAGGGCTGGCTCTCGTCCCAGTGTCGGTTCATCCCAGAGGCCGGTGCCTAGAAAGCGTATCTCCGCCGGATCGATGTCGTAGAACGGAAGCAGGGGAGCAATCGCTCGGAGTCTCGCCCCTCCGTCCGCAAGCATCACGGCTTGATAATCCAAAGGCCCGGCCGCATCCCGTCCCTCGAGTTTCTGGAGCTCGATCGTCGCGGTGGGATCGTCGGTCGCCTCAAGTGCCTCGCGTTGAATGAGCAAGAGATTGTGTCGCCGTTCGTAGTCGGCGAGTCGTTGCACTGGCTCGAAATACTCCGTGGCATCAGGATAGTAGCGCTCCACCTGGGCGAACTGGCCCCCGTTCCGAAACACCGACTGCTCCATTGCACCAACAACCGCTTCGCCATAGGCCGTTTGCGGCGCCAGTGCCGCGAACTGCCAGATCCCGCTCTTGGCGGCATACTCGACAACACGGTCGACCTGCTGGTCGGGCATGAAGCCCAGCAGATAGACGCCATTGCCGGCCACAAGACGATCGGTGGAGAAGGCGATGACATTCACGCCCCGCTCCCGCGCGGGTTCGGCTGCCGCCGCGACTGCTGCACTGAAAACCGGACCTAGGATGAGTTGAACGCCTTCCTGCAGGACGGCCTCGGCTGCTGCGCGGGCGCCCTCCGGCGTGCCCCCGGTATCCCGCGGCAGAATGGTCAGGCGAGGATCACCGATTTCGAACAACGCGATGAGTGCGGCATCCAGCAGCGCCCGTCCGAGTGACTCCTCCCGGCCTGACAACGGGAGCAGCAGAGCAACACGTATGGGTCCATCCTCTTCCACGGGCGGAGTCAATTCGACGGAAGACGGCTGTTCCAGCGCCAACTCGGGAGCCGTCGGCAGCACCGGTTCGGGCTCCCAGTCCGGCTTCGGAAGCCTCTTGACTTCCCTGGGTTCAGCAGGATCGCGGAACGGCTTTTCCGGTTTGCGGACGAATTTGGGTTTTGGTGGCGGTGCAGGTTCTGCCTGAGGTGGCGGTTTTTCCTGGCCTAGGTCTAGCCAACCCGGCAGCTGGGCAGGTAACTTCGTTTCCGCGCACGCTGACACCACGAGGGCTGCAGCGATCCATGTCACGGCAACGATCTGGCGGGCGTTCCGGCGCCCGGACGTTAGCGGTCGGCGCACCCGAGAGCTCCTCTACGGCCCCTCCTCCGGGCGGCAAAGGTAACCGTCGAGGCGCGCCAAGTAAACGGCCACGCAACAACGATCTTGAGGAAGGCGAGGCGCTTTCCGGGCTGTTCGTGACGGCAACGCCGATCGGAAATCTCGGCGATATCACATTGCGGGCGCTCGAAACGCTGAAGGCAGTCGATGTGATCGCCTGCGAGGATACACGGGTTACTCGCCGTTTGCTCCAGCGCTACGACATCTCGACCTCAACGCTCACGTATCACGAGCATAACGCCGAACGGGTCCGGCCCCAGCTACTCGAAAGGCTCGCGCGTGGCGACTCGATCGCCCTGGTGACCGATGCCGGGACGCCACTGATTTCCGATCCAGGCTTCAAGCTGGTGCGGGCTGCGATTGATGCCGGTATTCCCGTGACCACGCTTCCCGGGCCTACCGCCATGATCACGGCGTTGACGGTATCCGGATTGCCGACCGACCGTTTCATGTTCGCGGGATTTCTGCCCAACCGGTCAACCGGCCGCCGCCGTGTTCTCGAAACTCTTCAGGCGATAGACGCCACGCTGATCTTCTACGAGTCACCGCGCCGGCTCGGTGCCGTGCTGGAGGATATGGCCGATATCCTGGGACCACGGGACTGCGCGGTTGGACGCGAATTGACCAAGCAATTCGAGGAGGTCACCCGGGGTTCCGTGCACGAACTGGCAGCCCAGTTTGCGGGCGCACAGACGCCGCGCGGCGAGATCGTCATCATGGTGGGACCCCCCCACGCCGAGCCCGTCGACGAAGCCGCGCTGGACAGGGCGATCCAGTCGGCCCTGGCGCAAAACAGCCTGCGTGATGCTGTCGATCAGGTGAGCGCACAGACCGGAGCCCCACGCCGTGCCGTCTATCGCCGCGCCCTGTCTCTCGACAAAAAACGCACAGGCGGGTCGGCGCAGGACATTGAGTGATGGCGCGTGACCGCGATGGGCGGCGTAGATCAGAGCGCGCCGGGCGGTTGGCCGAAATCATCTGCGCCGTATACCTGAGACTGTGGGGGTATGGCATTCTTGCCCGAAACTTCCGGGGGCCCAGTGGCGAAATCGACATCATCGCTTATCGGAACAAGACCGTGGTGTTTGCGGAAATCAAACTGCGGCAGACATTAGCCGATGCGCTGGAATCCCTCGGGCCTGATCAGCGCCGGCGCATCGCCAAAATGGCTAAAATGTTCCTGGCCTCCCAACCCCAATACGCTGACGAGAATGCACGATTCGATGTCATCCTGGTGGTTCCTTGGCGGCTTCCCGTGCATATCGCCAATGCTTGGCATATATATATCGCCAATGCTTGGCATATATAGTGTTGTGAACATAGGAGTGGGGTGCCCGCGGTCGCAGTGGTCACTATGCCGTTCAGTCAGGTGGAGCACGAAGATATGACGTCGCGCACATTTCACGGATCCCTTGTCGCCCTGTTGTCCGTCGGACTGCTGTTGATGCTGGCGGGATGTGGCGGGCCGGGTGTCGTCGCCGGTGGTGCAGCGACGGCCGGGATCGCCGTTGCCCAGGAACGTTCGGTCGGCGCCGCAATTGACGACACCGCGATCCAGCTTCAGATAAAGCATCACCTGTTACAGGCAAGCGACAGCCTGTTCATCCGGGTGGGAAGCGAAGTGCACGAGGGCCGTGTCTTGCTTACGGGAGTTGTACCGACCGCCGAGGACCGGGTGGAGGCTGTCCGATTGACCTGGCAGGCCCAAGGCGTTCTGGAGGTCCTGAACGAAATCCAGGTTGATGAACGCGCCGGCGTTATCGACTACTTCAAGGACGTCAAGATCACCACGCAACTGCGATACCAGATGCTTCGGGATCGCGATATTTCTGACATCAATTTCTCCGTCGAAACCGTGAACGGAATCGTTTACCTGATGGGAATTGCCCGCGATCAAACTGAACTCGAGAAAGTCACCACGCACGCGCGAAATATCGGGGGCGTACAAAAGGTTATCAGTCACGTGCGACTGAGCGATGACGCGCGGCGGGGACGGAGTTGACGGCAGAACAATCCAGCGATCAACAGGCGGCGTGGTCAGACTCGAACGAACCTGAGCAGATCCTCGCTGCGGCCGGGGTATGTACGGATGAAGACGTCGATCTGGCCCTCACCGCCCTGGCCCTCGCCGCGCTGGATCGTCCGCGTGTTTCGTTGGACCGGTATCGGCGGCACCTTCAGGAACTGGCTGACGACATTGCTCGTCGGGCGGGAGGAGCCGTCAGTGCCGAAGACAGGGCGGCGGTTCTCGGAGAGGTCCTCGGAAACGACTATGGCTACGAGGGAGACCTGGCAACCTACGATGATCTCCAGAACGCCAACCTGATGCGTGTCATCGACCGGCGACGCGGGCTGCCGGTCGCTTTGGGTATTCTGTACATTCACGGGGCCCGGGCCCAAGGCTGGCCCATGGTCGGAATCAACTTTCCCGGTCATTTCCTTCTGCGCATGGAGTGTGAAGGCGAGCGCGTGATCCTGGACCCGTTTGAGCCGGGCCGGAGACTGGAGGCAAATGACCTGCGCGAACTTTTCAAGCGTCTGGCCGGGGAGGATGCCGAGCTCGAGACCAGGTTCTTCGATGCCGTCGGCAATCGCGAAATACTGCTGCGTCTGCAGAACAACATCAAGTCGCGCGCGTTGCGCTCCGGCGACGTGGTTCGCGCCGCCGCCGTATTGAAATCGATGATCCGGATTGCGCCGGATCATGTGTACGCTTGGTACGAGCTGGGCCTGCTCGAGGCTCAGGCAGATAATCTGAGGGCCGCGATCACAGCGCTCGAGACATTCCTCAGCAAGTCCGCGCACGACGCGGCCAGGCACCACGCGGCAACGCTAATTCAGGAACTACACGCCAAGCTCAATTGAGTGAGTTGGAAGGCTGGCGTATGTTCCGCCCCAGAGGTGGTGCGGCCGGACAAGCGACGACGTCAGAGCAACGATGCCGCCAGTTCACCCCGGAAGTTCGTTGGGAGGTCACGGATGAGCCTAGCTGTCGCAATTCAGATGGACCCGATCAATTCCATCGACATCGACGCCGACAGCACTTTTGCGCTGGCGCTAGAGGCCCAGGAACGGGGTCACGGTCTCTATCACTATCTGCCGCGAGAGTTGAGTTTGCGTGAGGGCCGGGTGGTGGCCAACGTGCGACCGCTCGTGGTGCGACGCGAGACAGACAATCATTTCACTCTCGGCGAGGCCGTGAACGTCGATCTGGCAACCATGGACGTGGTGCTGATGCGCCAGGATCCGCCTTTCGACATGGCCTACATTTCCGCAACGCATCTGTTGGAACACATTCATCCGTCCACCCTGGTCGTCAACGATCCCGTACACGTGCGCAACGCGCCGGAGAAGCTTTTTGTCACTCACTTCGACGAGCTCATGCCGCCGACACTGATTACGACGGACGCCCAGGAGATCCACGAATTTCGCGAGCGTTACGAGGACATTGTCATCAAGCCACTGTTCGGGAATGGCGGGTCAGGCGTGTTTCACGTCAGTCCGCAAGACGAAAACCTGAACGCGCTGCTCGAAATGTTCACCGAGTTCTATCGCGAGCCGATCATGGTGCAGAAGTACCTGCCGGCCGTGCGCGAGGGAGACAAGCGCATCATTCTTGTTGACGGCGAGGTGGTGGGTGGTGTGTCACGTGTTCCCAAGGAAGGCGAGGCCCGAGCCAACATGCATGTGGGGGCGCGGCCGGAGAAGACGGAGATCACACCGAGAGAGCAGGAAATTTGTGATGCCATCGGTCCAAGCCTCCGTGAGAATGGATTGGTTTTTGTCGGCATTGATGTCATTGGAGGGTTTCTGACCGAGATCAACGTGACTTCGCCGACGGGTATTCAGGAGATTGACCGTTTTGATGACGTCAATCTCTCGGGCTTGATCTGGGATGCGATTGAGGAGCGCTATCGCACCATCTCCCACGTCGCCCGTAGCTAGAGATTTTCAGCGAACCAAGATGATTATTGCTGCTGCGCTCCACGTCATTGCCGCGCTGATTTGGGTCGGCGGGTTCTTTTTTATCCTCGTCATTCTGCGGCCCGCCTCCATTCGCATCGAACCGCCACAACGGTTCAGGTTGTTCGCCAAGGTGTTCCAGTGGTTCTTCCCGTGGGTCTGGGGGTTGATCGCCGTCCTTCTCATCACGGGATACTGGATGCTGCTCTCCGGTCAAGCGCTGTCGGGTCTTCACACGGACATCATGCAGGGTCTTGGGATTGCCATGATGCTGCTGTTTGGCCACCTGTATCACGCTCCCTACAAGCGGTTCAGCGAAGCGGTGGATGAGGAGAACTGGGCGAAGACAAACTATCAGGCGAATCGTATGAGGAGGGCCATTCGCTGGAACCTTCTTCTCGGCCTGGCCACGGCTGTTGTGGCAACGACGGGACGCTATTGGTCCTGAGCGCGATCTTTCTGTCGGGTGGTGCCGGCGTCACGTTCTCGTCACACCACTATTGTCTGGGCGAACCGAAGGGCTAGGTTCCGATCACGCCGCCGTCTCCCGGGTGTTGAACCGACACAAACAGGTTCTGATCGTCCGGCGTGAATCTGGGACCGCAAAGTTCTGCGCCGATCGGTGTTCGAAAGAAGTGTCTGCTGGTTCCCCGCATCGGTCCCGCTGTTTCGACGGCCCAGACGCCGTCGCTTCGGTCAGAGTGCGAGCCGGGCCGGTTGCCTTCAGTGGCGACCCAAAGACGACCCAGTCCGTCGACGGCGGCATTGTCCGGAGCCTGGAACCAGCCGTTGTCTGAGGTGGCGGGCCACCAATTCGAACCCGCCGACGGTTCCCTGGGATCGCCGCACTGAATGAGGAAGTCCCACGTGTATTTCAAGGCGCCGTGATCGCTCCCAGGCGGTGTCATTTCGACGATGGGGCCGTAGGGATTCGGCCCACGCGGGTTTGTCGCGTTGGTATCGCCATCCTTGCGCTTCGTGTTGTTGGTCAGCATCACGTAGACCCGATCGGTAACGGGGTTCGGCTGAACGTCTTCAGGCCGGTCCATCGGGGTTGCTCCCACAAGGTCTGCGGCCCGTCGGGTCTCGATCAGAACGTCGGCCTGACCCGCCATACCGTTCTTCTCATTCAGAGAGCCGGCGCCATATACCAGCGGCAACCATGTCAGCGAGCCATCCGAGTCGAAACGGGCAGCGAACAGTGAGCCGGAATCGAGAAGATTTCTGTTGGCGTCGCGATTGTTCGGGTCGTATGGGCCGTGGCTCACAAATTTGTAGACGTAGTCAAAGCGCTGATCGTCTCCCATGTAGCAGACAACACGGCCGTCCTTGTTGATGAGGGTCTCTGCACCTTCGTGCTTGAAGCGGCCCAGTGCCGTCCGCTTGATCGGCGTCGACGTAGGATCGTACGGATCGACTTCGACGATCCAGCCAAAGCGGTTGGGTTCGTTCGGCTCCTTTCCGATGTCAAACCGGTCGTAGTGCTGGCCCCAGTTGTACCATTCGCCGGGCACCCCATAGCGCTTCAGATTGCGTTCTTCTTTGTGGCCCCTAACGGCGCCCCTGTTCCAGAAATAGCCGTTGAAGTTTTCCTCGGCCGTCAGGAACGTGCCCCACGGGGTCTGGCCGCCGGCGCAATTGCTGATCATGCCAATGACCCGTGCGCCACTGGGATCCGCTGACGTCTTCATGCGCTCGACACCGGCGGCAGGTCCCGAAAACCGCTTCTCCGTCGATCGCGCTGAAATGCGCCGGTTGTACTGGCTGTCGCCGTTGATTTTCCACTTGCCGCCGATCTTCTCGGCCTCGATGACCGTTGCTCCGTGCACCGCCATCTCCACATCAACCAGTTCACGGGTCATGCTGGCAAAGCCCTTCCTGTCCTGACGCCCGACCCCGGGAAACATCAGTTCTTCGTTCGTGTGCTCGTGATTGACGAACAGTAGGCCGTGATTGGGATTATCACTGCCGTGCGGCAACGGCAGATAACCGATGAAGTCGCAGTTGTAGCCGAACTGCTGTTCCTGGGCGGCGGCACTTTGGTTGATGGGATCGAAAGCGGGTGCGCCGGGCAATACCGGATCACCCCAGCGAATCAGAATGTCGGCATCGTATCCCTGCGCCACATGATGCGTTTCATCGATCCCCGCAGTGATCTCCTTGAACCCGAAGGATACGCCCGCGGCGATCGCGTGTTGGCTGGTTGGGGTAGGGAGAGCAGTGACGCCGACTGCCGCAGCAGCTGTCACGGCCAGCATACCCTTCATCGCCTCCCGGCGGTCGATCACGCACCTGAGTTCTCTCAGTGATCATCACCTGCGCGACCTGACCGAGTAAAACCTGGGCCGCCAGACGTACAGTCTGTGCGGCCCAGGTGCTTTGTAGCGGGGGTATCAAAGGAGTAGGCGTCATGTATCAGCAATACGATTTTCAAAACGTGCTTTCGGCATCTGAGCGCGTTCACTGGCGGGTGGAAGACCTGATCGGTGAGGGGAAGCAGCTCGATTTTGATAAGCCGTTCATGCCGGAGAGCCTGGTTCGGACCGGCCTTCTGGGATTTATCAGTTCACGAGAAAAACGAACACTCAACCAGATTCGGGGACACGGTTATCTGCACCTGTTCGGCCTGGTCGAGGAGTTCATCCTGCCGTTCGTCCTCGATCATGCCCGGGCGCGCGCACTGCTCGGCTTTGCCGCCGAAGAGGCGAAACACATCCACCTGTTCAAGCGGTTTCGCGAAGACTTCATGCAAGGATTTGGCGCCGAGTGTGAAGTGATCTGACCGCCCGCGGCGGTAGCCGATGCGGTGCTCTCCCATCAGCCCCTCGCGGTTGCGCTGGCCATCCTGCACATCGAATGGATGATCCAGGCGCACTACACCGAGAGTGTTCGGGACAATCAGAATCTCGATCCTCAATTCAAGAGCCTTCTGAAACACCATTGGATGGAGGAGGCGCAGCATGCCCGACTGGATACTCTGATGGTCGAAGCCCTGGCAGAGGGGCTGTCGCCGAGAGAAATTGCCGAAACGGTCGATGAGTACTTCCAGATAGGCGAAATGCTGGATCAGGGCTTGGCGAAACAGGTCAAATACGGCGCCGACTCCTTCACGAAAGCCACCGAACGCAATCTCAGCGAGTGGGAGCACAAACAGTTCATGGCGGTGCAGCATCAGGCGAACCGCTGGACCTATCTCGGATCCGGCATGACCCACCCCAACTTCCTGGCGACCATCGATCAGCTCGCTTCCGAGCAACGGGAACGCATTGAAGAAGTCGCGCCGGCGTTCTGTTGAGCGCGGGCTCGTATCAGGCAAACACCACGAGTCAGTGACTTGTGGCCAGGGCACGATGATTGGCGATGCGCAGGAGTCGTCCTTAGCATATATATGACTGTGGGCACGATCCTGGTGAACCGGCGGCATTGATTCGTTCAGTTCACGAGGGCGAGAAATTGGGGGCGGCGTTTCTGGCGCAGGGGGCGCTGGGGCTCCGCAAACAACGCGGCGGGGCGGTCACCAAGGGGTCGCCCCGTCCTGATTCAAGGCCTCAGGGTTGCGGCCGCCATGACTGTCGATCCCACTGGGTGAATGCCTTCACGACCGGTATGCTCTAGACAAATGAATTCTTGGCTTGCCGCCACCGCCGTGTATCGGCACCCTCGGGTCATTGCGATCCTGTTCCTCGGATTTTCCAGCGGACTTCCGCTGGCGCTCACCGGGCAGACGCTATCACTCTGGCTCAAGGACGAAGGGCTGTCCTTGACCGCGATCGGGCTTTTCGCGGCGGTCGGCACGCCCTATGCCCTGAAGTTCCTCTGGGCTCCCATCATGGACAAGGCGCGGATACCCGGGCTCTCAGTTGCTCTGGGTCGGCGGCGCTCGTGGCTGATTGTCACCCAGTTCCTGCTGATTGTCGCGATGTTGGCACTCGGGTTCAGCGGGCCATCGTCAAACATCGGCCTGGCGGCAGTCCTGGCGCTCGGGGTGGCGTTTGCATCGGCAAGTCAGGACATCGTTATCGATGCCTATCGGGTCGAGATACTTGAGGAACGCCAGTTCGCCGCGGGCGCGGCGGCGATCGTATTCGGCTATAGGGTGGGCATGCTGGTTTCGGGCGCGGGGGCGCTCTATCTCGCCAGTGTTATGGCCTGGCCCATGGTCTATGCCGCCATGGCGGTTCTGGTTCTGGTCGGTGTGGCGACGGTCCTGCTGAATCCGGAACCGGCGGTTGCGGAAACGGCGGAGACGAGCGCGCGAGAGCGCGAAATCGAGGACTGGCTCGCCGCGCGTCCTCATTTGACCGGCCCCTTGGGCGCAGCGCTTGCCTGGCTTTACATCGCTGTTGTTTGTCCCTTCGCGGAATTCATGGGCCGTCCGGCTTGGGTTGCCATTCTGCTGTTCGTGATCTTCTACAAGTTCGGAGACTCCCTCGCTGGTGTGATGACGTTCCCCTTCCTCTATGACATCGGATTCAGCAAGATCGATATCGCGAACGTCGCCAAGGTATTCGGGTTTGCAGCAACGCTTGCGGGCCTGGCGCTTGGCGGCGCGCTCATGGCGGGTGTTGGCCTTTATCGGAGCCTGTGGATTTGCGGCATCCTGCAGCTCGTCTCAAATCTGATGTTCGCCGTGCAGGCAATGGTGGGAGCCGACATCGCGCTGTTGGCGCTGACCATCGGTCTCGAGAATTTGGCGGGTGGCATGGGCACCGCCGTGTTCGTCGCCTACCTCTCATCTCTGTGCAACGTCGCCTACACGGCAACGCAGTACGCCTTGTTGTCGTCCTTCATGGTGGTCGCACGAACCTGGCTGTCATCCTCGGGCGGTGCACTGGCCGAGTGGCTCGACTGGATCGGCTTCTTCCTGCTGACAACCGGTGCCGCCGTTCCCGGATTGATCCTGCTGTGGTGGCTGGGACGGGCTGGCATGGCGGCACGCCCC
>CEUN01181079.1_pt1 | contig 19663 bp, 15 predicted proteins | sample 361501 | NCBI WGS metagenome assembly CEUN01 (sample SAMEA2622801, study PRJEB7988) | marine metagenome | biome: marine biome (ENVO:00000447); feature: marine epipelagic mixed layer (ENVO:xxxxxxxxx); material: "saline water (ENVO:00002010), including plankton (ENVO:xxxxxxxx)" | depth 120 m | reverse complement strand
GTTCGCTCTGCTAAATTCTAGTTACCCGGCAATTGCGCCGATTTCAACTGGCTCGACGTTCACGCCTTTCTTCTCGACGTAAGCAATCGCGCGTTTGATTTCCTCGCGTTCGCCTTCGAGTTGGATGCCGACGATGCCCATGTCGATGTCCACACTGGCGGTGCGGACGTTGGTGACGACTTTGAACTTCTGGCCGACTTCCCAGATAATGGGGTCTTTCAGGCGTTTTCCGGGATAGGTCCACCAGTAACGGGCGACCTGCTTGCCGGAGGTCACGGATTTCTTTTTCCGTGTGCTCTTTTTCTTCGAGGTCTTGCGGGCCGCTTTCTTTTTGGCTTTCGCGGGCATGAGATCAGCCACCGGCGATCGCGGGGATGATGCTGACTTCATCACCATCCTTGATCTCGGTGTTCTTGTTGTCGAGGAAGCGGATGTCTTCTTCATTGAGGTAAATGTTTACGAAGCGACGAACTTCACCGTTCTCGTCGACGAGGCGTTCCTGGATACCGGGATACTTGGTCTGCAATTCCGCAATCGCGTCGCCAATGGTTTTGGCTTCCACGGTCACGAGTTCTTCGTCGTTGGTGAGTTTCCGCAGGGGAGTGGGGATTCTTACTGATACTGGCATAATCAAGCGGTGACTTTCTTTTCTGCTTCGAGCAGCGCCTCGAATTCACGGAGGCTGGGTTTGATTTCGCGGGTGGCGCCGACGTGTCCGTCGACGGCGTCAATGGTCTTGAGTCCGTTGCCGGTGATGCAGAGGACGGCAGAGTCGTCGGCGGGAATCTTTCCGGATTCGATGAGCTTCTTCGCAACGCCAACGGTTACGCCACCAGCGGTTTCGGCAAAGATGCCTTCGCACTCGGCCAGAAGACGGATGCCTTCGCGAATCTCATCATCGGAAACATCTTCAGCATGGCCGCCGGTTTCTTTCATGACGCGGAGTGCGTAGAATCCGTCTGCCGGTGTTCCAATGGCAAGGGACTTGGCAATGGTGTTCGGTTTGACCGGCTTGAAAAAGTCGAGGCCGGCTTTCTCGGCGGCTGCGATCGGATTGCATCCGGTGGCCTGTGCCCCGTGGATGTGGACTTCGGATTCGTCGATGAGTCCGATCTTGGCCAGTTCCTGGTAGGATTTGTGAACCTTGGTTAGCAGTGAACCTGAGGCCATCGGGATGACCGTGTGTTGCGGTGCTTTCCAGCCGAGCTGTTCGGCAATCTCAAATCCCATGCTCTTGGAACCTTCTGCGTAGTAGGGCCGCATGTTGACGTTCACAAATGCCCAGCCGAATTTGCCGGCGATTTCCGCGCAAAGTTTGTTCACGTCATCGTAATGGCCTTTGATGCCGATGACATTGGCCTTGTAGACGAGGGAGTTGATGACCTTGCCTTGTTCCAGGTCATGCGGAATGAGCACGTAGGATTTGAGGCCGGCGGATGCAGCATTGGCGGCAACGGAATTGGCGAGGTTGCCGGTGGAGGCACAGGCGACGACGCCGAATCCGAGTTCCACTGAACGGCTGAGGGCCACACTCACCACGCGATCTTTGAAGGACAGGGTAGGGTAGTTGACCGCGTCGTTCTTGATGTAGAGTTCGCGGATTCCCAACCGCTTGGCAAGGCGGTCGGCCTTGATGAGCGGGGTGTATCCGACCTTGGTGCCCACGGTCGGTTCGCCGGCTACGGGCAGCAATTCGCGGTAGCGCCACATGTTTTGCGGGCGGGACCCGATGGCTTCCTTGGTCATCGAATCCTTGATGGTGTCGTAGTCGTAGGCGACTTCGAGCGGGCCGAAGTCGAATTCACACACATGAGTCGCCTCGAGCGGATACTCGGTGCCGCATTCGCGACACTTCAGCGCTTTCATGAAACCTTGCTTTTTGCTCATACTTTCTTTCGTCTGTTCGTGCGTCCTGCATCCCGGGCGATCGGGGCAAAAAAAAGCCCCTTCTCGGGATGAGAAGAGGTTGACGAAACTGATTCGTGAACGCGCTCTTCTCATCTTTCTCCGCACCTGCGGAGCTGGATTTGGCACCTGGTCATTCCGGGACGCACCGGAATCGGTTGCCGTGACTTCATGGGGCCAGTCCCTCAGTCACTCTGAATGAGAGTTCGCAAAGCGAACGGGCGGATATTTGCTGGAATTCCTTCCTTATGTCAACTTTTTATTCGTTGGGACAAATGACTGGAATCCAACCGACAAATGATTTCGGCCTGCCCCTACCTGTGATCGAAGACATTTCTGGAACTCGCGGGCGTTTGACGCGTTTAGGCCGTCAATGCAATCTCGCCCCGTGAAATCCCTGAAGCTCCTGTTTGTTCTCCTGTTCAGCATTCCCGCACAACCGACTCGCGCGAATATCGGATATGGCGAAACCGTCCCGCTGAGTTTGCTCGATTGCATCCAACTGGCGCTGCAGAACAACCTCGAGATTCAGATCAGCCGCCTGCAACCGGAGATGGACGAGTATACGCTGAAGTCTTCCTTCGGGAATTACGATCCGACGCTCGACATGAATGTTTCACAGAACTTCAGATTGTCTCCGGGAGTGACGGACCCGAACAGTATTCTGGGGCTGGGCACAAGCAGTGAGAGTAACACCGAACGTTTTGGTCCATCGCTGCGTGGAATCTCCGGATACGGCACCTCTTACGATCTGAGGGGACAATTGGTTCGACAGAGCGGAACATTCTTCCCTTCGTTCCAATACAACACCGACCTGGGAATCAGCGTGACCCAACCGCTGCTGAAGAACTTCCTGATGAATTCACAACGGCAGACGATCCTGGTGAATAAGCACACCCTGAAGATCAGCGAGCTGGCCCTGCTTCATCAGATCATACGCACGGTGAACTCGGTCGAGCAGGCCTATTACGAACTGGTCTACAATCGCGACAACGTACGGGTCCAAGAGGCTTCACTGTCGCTGGCGGAGAAGTCGTTTGCGGAAACCAGTCGCAAGATCGAACTCGGGACGCTTGCACCTCTCGACGGGAAACAAGCTCAATCTCAGGTTGCCGGGAGGAAGGCGGACTTGCTCAACGCGCGCCGCAGTCTGGATTCGCAGATGAACACGCTGAAGGGATTGCTGAGCGATGACGTCGCAAGCTGGTTGCCGATTGAGATTCAACCGACGGACAGGCTTTTGCCGTTGCCCAAGGTGTTTGACTTGCAGCAAAGCTGGCACAAGGGGCTTTCGAGCCGGCCAGATATTTTGCAAAGGAAGGAGACGCTTGAGCGCCAAAACGTGGTTCTGCGCTTTCGCAAGAATCAAGTTCTTCCGTCACTTGATCTACAGCTTACGTATGGCCATCTCGGTGTTGGCCAGAACGCTCCGCGTTCATTCGATGGCATTCGAACGGGCAATGGGCAGCGCTATTCTTATGGTGTGGTGTTTTCGATGCCGCTCAGTAATCGCAGAGCCAAGAACAACTATCGTGAGAGCCGGATTCAGAAGGAACGGATGCTGAAGGAATACAAACAGCTCGAGCAGCAGATCGTGGTGGAGATCGACAATGCGGTGAAGTCGGCGCAGACCGCCTACGAACGAATCAGCGCGACCCGTGAATCCCGGCTGTATGCGGAGGCCGCGTTGGAGGCGGAGGAGAAGAAACTGAACAACGGCAAGAGCACGAGCTTCTTCGTTCTACAGTTGCAGAGGGATTTGACTGCGGCGCGTTCAACGGAACTGCGCGCATTGGCTGATTACAACCAGGCGCTTTCGTCGCTTTGGTTGAGCGAAGGCACGACGCTGGACCGGCACAAACTCGACGTGAGGATCGAGTAGTGGGAACTGCGAACATGGGTGTGCTCGGCTTGTGGCGTGCTTGAAAACCTTTTGGAGCGCCGAGCATTGCTCGACACAGGTGACCTTGTCAGTGGTGCCCGCTCAGGAGTTTTCAGGAACTCTTGGAATCTCCCCAATCAATCTGAACGGCCGAAGCTCTTGGATACTCCTGAGCAAACATCATCGGGATGTAGTGGTATGCCGCCCGGTGCTCGGTGCTCCATTTCTGGGCCGCCTGAGCTACGATTGGGCTTTCTGACAGGTTCGTGTTTTAATCGGGCATGTTCCAATACATCGCGAAGGCTGACGCAAAAGAGTGGCAAACCGGTCCCTATGAAGGCGTCGAGTTGAAGCCGTTGCACAAGGACGAATCCACGGGCGGCGTGGTTGTGCTCAGAAAGTTCAAGGCGGGGGTTACGGTGCCCCCGCACATTCATCCGGACGCGAACGAATGGGCTTATATACTCAGCGGTGAATGGGAAGAATCCGGAGACGTCTATTGCGAAGGCACACTGTTTCATGCGCCCAAGGGGGAGGTACATGGCCCCCATGTGGCCAAATCGGAGGTCGTGAGTTTAACCGTGTTTGATGGTCCGTTGACCGTCGTTGATGCGTAGGCTATTCGAGACCGTAAAATTTGGCTGCATTGCCGCCCCAAAATTTCTCCTGCTCGGATTCGCTGAGTTGCTCGGCCAGTCGCAACGCCAGTGAATGCGCCTGCTTGTAGCTGCCCGCAAGCGTGCACACCGGCCAGTCGGAGCCATACATGAGGCGGTCCGGTCCAAACGCGTCCAGCACGACATCCAGGAAAGGATCGAAGTGCTCAACCTCCCAACCTTTCCAGTCGGCTTCGGTGACCATGCCGGACACCTTGCACATGACGTTTGAGAACCGGGCCAGCTCTCGGATGTGGAGTTCCCAAGGCTCGATGATCGCATCCTTGATCAGCGGCTTGGCGATGTGATCGAGGACGAAAGGTTGATCGGGAAACTGCTTCACAAATTCAAGCGTGGCCGGGAGTTGCTTGGGGAAGATCAGGATGTCGTAGCGAAGTTCGTATTTCTCCAGCAGGCTGATTCCGCGCATGAAGTTCTCGCCAACGATGAATCGATCGTCTTCCTCATCTTGCACCACGTGGCGCACGCCAACGAAACGGGGATGGGCGTTGAGTTTCTCCATCTGTCGATCCGCATCTTCGGAACAAAGATCGACCCAACCGACAACGCCCTTGATGAAATCATTGTCATCGGCCAGCGAGCACAACCAGCGTCCCTCTTCCACAGTTTGGCGCGCTTGCACAGCCACGCAGCAGTCAATGCCGACCGAACCGAGTTCCTCCTTAAGGTCAGCGGGCGTGAAATTGCGTTTCAGGACGGCAAGCTCCTCGCTGATCCAGGAATAATCGACGGCGTCGTAGTTCCAGAAATGCTGGTGCGAATCGATCTTCATACTTGGAGCGGATGTTACGCGGTCGCAGTCGTCGGGCAATCGAATAAGAGGCTGGGAGCCAGCAGCGAATTTGGGCGGTTCGGCTCTTCATTGACACCCACCTGCTGCACCAGCAGTATGCCCTTTCAGAAACAAGAGGTGCCTACCCGTAAGTCTGTCTTCCAGCAATCAAGCAGCCCATTACAATCCCCGCCGGGACCACGCAAAGCTGTGGGAGGATCACGATGAGCCGCCGAATCTGGCTGAATCTGTCCGATCATTGCCGGATTCGGGTCCGAGCGAGGTCTATCAGCTCGTTCGGGAGGATCAATTGCGGCCGCCTTGGCTTCAATGATTCGCTTTCCTCCCATGCTTCCTGAATCGTCCAGCACGAGCGCCACGCGGGAGGACGCGGCGTAGCGAGCATTCATGTCTACATCGAGTTCTCCCCCCACACTCTTCGATTTATGATGTTTGTGCCAGATGCGTTCGGCATTGAGATCAACGCAGTGGAGGTCGAGGCCGTTCGTCCCGAATCAGGTCAGCGAAATCTGCAGATCGCCAGTTTTGGCGCCTTATCGTTTCAGTCGGCGTTCGATCTCTGGTTTGCAGCGTGGGACCGCGTTGGTCAGGGAAACAAGATTGAGATCGTCGATATTCGCCGATCCGGACAGCACCAAGAGAAGACTGCTCTCAGTTTGCGTTGAGAATTCAGCCGTCTTGAGAATTACCTCTCCGAGCAGCCGCGCAGGCAGGGCGCTGGTCGCTGTCGTTGAACACTTCGTTCACTATGGCGATTAAGCGCGGAGTGTCCGCTTAAGAGCCCTCACAAAAGGAACGGTGCTATCACCAACGCGACCACTGACATCAGTTTGAGCAGAATGTTGAGCGAGGGACCCGAGGTGTCTTTGAACGGATCGCCAACCGTGTCACCGACCACCGCGGCTTTGTGGGGATCGGAGCCTTTGACGTATTTCGTTCCGTTCACCTCAATGCCTTCTTCAAACATCTTCTTGGCGTTGTCCCACGCGCCTCCGGCATTTGCCTGAAAGAGAGCGAGGAGCACGCCGGAAACGGTGACGCCACCCAGCAATCCACCGAGAGCTTCGGCTCCACTCAGTCCCGCGGCTTTGAATCCGAATCCAATGACGATGGGGGAAGCGACGGCGAGTATGCCTGGAATCACCATCTCTCGGATCGCTGCAGCAGTAGAAATTTCCACGCACTTTCCGTATTCGGCTGCTCCGTCGGCTTTGGCGAAGGCTTCCTTGTCGGCTTCAGACCAACCGGATTCGTCCTTGCCTTCGTTCTTCCTCATGACGTCCAGGGCATTCTTCAGCGCAGGAATGCTTGCGAATTGCCTGCGCACTTCCTGAATCATTGCCATGGCTGCACGGCCGACGGCGCCCATTGCGAGAGCTGAGAAAAGGAACGGGAGCATGCCGCCCACGAACAGGCAGGCCATGACGTAGGACTTGGAGATGTCGATCGACTGAATCTTCGCGGCAGCCATAAAGGCGCTGAACAACGCGAGGGCGGTGAGTGCTGCAGAACCGATGGCAAAGCCTTTGCCGATGGCGGCAGTGGTGTTTCCGACGGCATCCAGTTTATCGGTGCGTTGGCGAACCTCTTTTTCCAACTGAGACATTTCGGCAACTCCACCCGCATTATCAGCAATCGGGCCATAGGCATCTACCGCAAGTTGAATCCCGGTGTTGGCCAGCATCCCAACCGCAGCGATCGCGATGCCATAGAGGCCGGCCATTTCATAGGCACCTATGATCGCCGCAGCAATCATGAGAATCGGCAAGGCCGTGGAGCGCATGCCCGTGCCTAGTCCGGCAATGATGTTTGTCGCAGAGCCGGTTACGGATTGTCGGGCGATATCCCAGACGGGTGGCTTGTAGGTGCCGGTGTAGTACTCCGTGACCACGCCGATCAACACGCCGGCAATGAGACCAAAAACCGTTGCCCAGAACACGCCTGGAGCAGTTGCGGCCTTGCCGTCGGGCATGGTCCATTCGGCGGGGAGCACTCCGTTGATGATGAACCACGAGGCCGCGATCATCAGACCCGCTGAGATAAACTGGCCGGCGTTCAGTCCGGATTGTGGATTCCCGCCTTCTTTCACTCTCACGAAGAACGTGCCAATGATGGATACGATGATTCCGGCCGCAGCAAGAAAGAAGGGGAGGAAAACTGCACTCAGGCCGTTGAAGGAATCCTTGAATTCCGGAAGTGCAACCAGGGTGGCGCCAAGCACCATTGTTGCGATGATGGATCCCACGTAGCTCTCAAACAGGTCTGCCCCCATTCCGGCGACGTCACCGACGTTGTCGCCAACATTATCCGCGATCGTCGCGGGGTTCAGAGGATGATCTTCCGGTATGCCGGCTTCGACCTTTCCAACCAGGTCGGCACCCACGTCAGCTGCCTTGGTGTAAATGCCACCACCCACGCGGGCAAACAGCGCAATCGACGATGCGCCAAACGAAAAACTGGTCAGCACAGACATTACTTTGTCCAGCGTCCAACCCTGTCCCATATAGACCAAGAATAACGTGCCCAGTCCGAGGGCGCCCAATCCGACCACGCCCATTCCCATGCAGGCTCCACCGGTGAATGCGACCTCGAGCGCTTTGCCGAGCCCCGTCCGTGCCGCGGAAGTCGTTCGAACATTCGCAAGTGTTGCCACCCTCATCCCAATATAACCCGCGAGCGCGGAACAAAACGCTCCGACGATGAACGACACCGCAACCAGGGGGCTTGAATTCTCGGTCTTGCCGCCTTGCCAGTAGAGAAGTCCAGCAACCAGCATTACGAAGACGAACAGGACCTTGTACTCGGCTCGCAGGAAAGCCATGGCGCCTTCGGAAATGTACCCGCCGATCCTCTTCATGCGATCGGTGCCGGCATCCTGGCCGGCTACCCATTTGGAACGTTGGAATGTGAAGAAGAGTGCAATTACTCCGACGATTGGGAGGAGGAACAGAATTGGCGACATTAATAGTTTAGCTGGTTTTTGGACGACTTCCTGGACTTTTTGGTTTCGAACATCCAAGGGCGATTATGGGCCGTTCCATGGCTTTGGCAACCTCTAAGGCGTTGATTGCATTGGATTTGAACCAGCGTATGGCACTGGAAGTCATAGGCGTCGGCAAACGCATTGAGCGTTCGTTGGAAACGGTGAAAGAAGTTCCTTGGTCGGCGGTTGGTGGGCAGGACGATGCGCTCAAGGCGATTCGCGATACAATCGAGCTTCCGTTCTTACATCGGGACCTCTTCGAGAAGTTTGACCACCAAGTGCCGAAGGGATTCCTGCTCCATGGTCCGCCTGATTGTGGGAAGACACTTCTGGGAAAGGCCACCGCATACAACCTTCGCCAGCAAATCAAGACCGATACGGGTGTCGATCATCCTGAGTTCTTCCTGCTCGTGAAGGGTCCGGAGATTCTGAACATGTGGGTGGGCGAAAGCGAACGCCAGGTTCGCGACCTGTTCGCTCAATGCCGCGAACGCGCGAAAGATGGGGTGCTCGCGTTCCTGTTCATTGACGAAGCGGAATCGATTCTTGGAACGCGTCGAGCCGGTCGATTTCACAGCATGCTGAGCACGTTGGTGCCGATGTTCTGCACCGAGATGGATGGAATCGAACCGCTGCAAAACACCGTCGTTATCCTGGCATCCAATCGCGCTGACCTCATCGACCCTGCAATTCTTCGTCCGGGCCGAATTGACCGTAAGATAGGCGTGAAACTCCCGGACGCCGATGGTGCGCGTTCGATTTACGGAATCTAGCTGAAGCACTCCCTCCCACTTGCTCAACCTCGGGAGACGTTGATTGATTTCATCACTGGCAAGCACTTTTCGAAATCACCTGAAAACGAATTCCTCGAAGTCGACTTTCGCAGCAGTCGTCGCGAAGTCCTGCATCGAGGATATCTTGCTCTCGTCAATGGCGCACGCTTCTACAACGACCATGCGCATCCCGAGTATTGCACGCCGGAATGTTCCACTCGGGACGAACTTGCCGCACACGATCGGGCAGGGGAACAAATCGTCATGGATTGTGCGGAATGCCTGTCGTCAGAACGCAGCGCTCCGGTCAAGATCTGCAAGAATAACACGGATTTCCGCGGCCATAGTTACGGTTGCCACGAGAACTACCTGCTGCCGCGCTCACTATCATGGGATCGTCGCGCCAGTTGACACACTCAAGTCCATTTCGCGCGATCCGAACTTCCAATGGTTCCTCACCTTGCGTTACCGCAGCGGTTCGAATGCTGTTTCCGTTCAGTGGGAATACCTCGATGCGGTGCGCAAGACCTGCGCCTTGGATTCAGACGATGCGCGATGGACGGTCGAAGAGTGGGAGAAGGCCCTGGAAGACCTCATGGTCGATCCGCTTCGTTGCCGTGACCGACTCGATTGGCCGGCCAAGCACGCATTGCTGACGGAATTTCAGAAGGCCCAGGGACTCAACCCGGATGATCCCTGGCTACTGAGCCTTGATCTCGAATACCACCGGCTTGACCTGGATGTGGGGCTGTACTTTGGCTTGGAACAAAGTGGTTCAATTCAATGCGTCCCAAGCGAAGCCACAGATTTTCTTCTGCGACCCGCTTGGTGCGCAATTCCACCACTACCGGTTCCGGGTCAATGACGATCAAGAGCGTGATCAGTTACGAATTAGGATACGGCGCGCCCAAACCGAGCGAGTTGAAACGTAAAGAAGCCGTTCAGTTTGCGCTGCGCTTGTTGATGACTGCATCCGAATTCGATTCAGCGACTGGTGGAGTTGATCCAAACCGGCAGTCCTTCGCAACCATCCGCATCCTCACGGGGGAGGGGATAGAGGCGGTGACTGAGGATGATCAAGCGAGATGTCTATGAGTAGAGGCGGAATGCGCATGTCATGGGCATTGGACAGGAAAAGTAGCAGACCAACGGCTGGCCAAAACCAGAAGAGCACGCACCAGAACTTCTCTTCATTCGGGAGGAGGAACGCGTAAATCACCCACCGAATGGTCTCTGGCGAGTCTCCCCATTCGATCCACCTGCCCACCCAATCCATCGACTCGTCATGGAGCTCTTCCGTATTGCGCGCAAGCGACTGAATTCATATCCACCGCTCTTCCTGACTTGTTCACATTGGCGTGTTTACGAGTGGGGTGGAATCCCTCGATGTGAAACTGGAGCAAAACAACCACACACCGGCCCCACTTGCAGGAGATTCTCAAGAAATGGGGCATTGTCCCATCATTTGAGCTTCGCATGTATGGTGTGCATCTGAATAACCCACCACAACATCTTGTGGTTTTCCACTTTACTACCCTAAGGCGCAGCGATTTAATGCCAACCGATGTATTTGAAGAATCTTTCGGTTTTGGGCTTTAAGTCCTTTGCGGATAAGACCTCGCTCAATTTCGAGCGGGGAATAACCGGCATTGTCGGACCGAACGGTTGTGGAAAATCGAATGTTGCAGACGCCATCCGATGGGTGTTGGGCGAACAGTCTGCCAAGGCTCTTCGTGGCGGGGGCATGCAGGACGTCATTTTCAGCGGCACGGACCGCCGGAAACCGCTCGGGATGAGTGAGGTATCCATCACAATTGGCGATGTAGATGAGGACAACCTTCGCGCAGCCGGCGTCGATCTGACATTCAATGAGCTGACGGTAACACGTCGGATTTTTCGCGACGGAGGCAGCGAGTATTACATCAATAAAGCCCCCGCCCGATTAAAGGACATTCAGCAATTGTTCATGGGCACGGGCGTTGGCCGGACGAGCTACTCGATCATGGCGCAGGGGAACATCACTCGGATCATCCAGAGCAAACCGGACGATCGACGTGCCGTCTTCGAGGAAGCTGCTGGAATCACGCGCTTCAAGGAGCAGAAGAAAGAAGCGCTTCGAAAGCTCGATCACACCGAGCAAAACCTGCTTCGCGTTCAGGATCTCATTCGCGAGGTAAAACGCCAGATCGGCTCTCTTCAACGCCAGGCGGGCAAGGCCCGGCGCTACAAGGAAATCATGGCGCAGTTGCAGCACTTGGAAATGCAGCTGGCCCGGCATCACTACGACGTTTTGCGTCATGAAATTGAGAGCCGGCGATTGGAGTCTGACAATTTCCGTGCTGAATACGAAGCTTCCTCCAAAGGTGTTTTGTCTGCCGAGGAAGAGATTCGCGAAGCCCGCGAGGCGCTGACTGAACTTGAGAACAAGATCGGCCGCGCGCAGCAACACGGTTTGGAGTTGAAGGCAGAAGGCGAACGGCATACCAGCCGCATCGAGTATTGCGAGCAGCGCATTCGAGAACTCGAAGAGCAAAACGCCAATGCGCTGACGGAGATCAATCAATCCGAGGAACGCATTGATGCTTCGCGCTCGGAATGGAATTCGGTCAACGAAAAGCTGGCCTATTCGGATACCTCGCTCTCGGAAAAGCGGGCTGCCGTAGTTGAACGCAAAGCGACTGTCGACCGCGTTGAGAAAGAGATGCTCGTACAACAGGAGGCGTTGCGAAGCGCGCAGTCCGACGCCTTTTCATCCAATCAGGAACTCACCCGGCTACGCAACGAGATCAATGCCCTCGACTTACAGAAACAGGGCAACGTGGTCCGTCTCGAAAAACTTTCTGCCGAGAAGATCCAGCTTGAGGAAGAGAAGAACGGGTTGGACAAGAAGCTCTCCGAGTTCAATTCAAGCGTCGAGCAACAACGGCTCGATGTGGCTACCCGGCGCGAAACGATTGAAGAACGCCAAGAGCGATTGACGACGCTCCAGTCGGAAATCAAGGATGAGTCAGAAAACCTCGACACCCTGCTTCGTGAACAGGCGGAGAAGCGTTCCCGATTGACCGTGCTTCAACAGCTCGAAGAATCGCATGAAGGTTTCAGTGAAGGCACTTTGGCCGCATTGAAGAAGTCGGATTCCGTGCTCGGTTCACTCGCGGACAAGATCCGCGTGAAGGACGACCGCTATCTCGTGGCCGTTGAGGCGGCCTTGGGGCAGCAGCTCCAATTGGTCCTTACCGAACACCCGGATTCGGCCAAGCAGGTTCTCGCCGACCTCCGTGAACGCAAGGCCGGCAAGGCCAGCATCGCTGCACTCGGGCTTAAAGCAGCAGATTCGGGTGGGCAGTCTTCCGGTCCGGGCTCAGCGCTGAGCGAATTCGTTGAGTGCGATTCCGCGGTGGATGGATTGGTGTGGGGACTTTTGAGTCAGACTCGCGTTGTGGAGGATCTCGACGCAGCGACCGACGGTTGGAAACAGAGCAATGGCGCTTTTGATTTTGTTACCATCGATGGGGAAATGCTTACTCGCTTCGGGGTGTTCACCGGCGGCAGTTCGAATGGCGGCAGCAAGAACGCCTCATCCATCTTGGCGCGCAAGCAGGAGATTGAGGAACTGAGAAGTGAGTTGGAATCAGTTCAGTCAAACGTCGACGAGACGAGCCGGAAAAAGGGAGGGCTTCAAGGTGAGATCACTACGTTGCAGGCCGGACTTCAGGATGACCAGAGCGAGCTGCGACGCCAGGAAGTCAGCATCGCGACCAACGAAGGCGAGCATAACGCCCTGCAGAACTCCCGCCGGAATCTCGAGCAACGGATTGACACAGTCGTTTACGAAATCCAGAGCCTGGCCGAGCAGGAGGAAGAAGGCGGTGGTAGACGCAAATCACTCGGCGAACAGCTGGCAGAGATCGAATCCAAGGCGACCAAGTCCCAGGATTGCGTGGATGAACTGAACGCCGTGCTCGATGAGTTGCGCGCGGAAAGGGACACCGCCCAAAATGCCCTGACCGAGGTGAAGATCGATTATGCCGCGGAAGAACAATTGAACAATTCCTTGAGGCGCCAGAAAGGTCCGTTGGAACAGCGGATCTCGGAACTGGAGAATTTAATCGGGCGGCGCAAAGGCGAAACCGGCTCGTTCATGGAACGGAAGACCGACGCTCAGAACGAGATCGCTACCTCCAAACACGAGATCGAACGTATTGATCACGAGCGCGAGCAGAATTCTCATTCCATCAACAATCTTTCCACATCACGTAGCGAAGAGGATTCGAAGGTTCGCGAGCGGGAAGAATCGCTTCGAGGCGATCGCGAGAAGCTCAATCAGCTTCAGGAGAAGCGGTCCGCCCTCGACGTGGAACTCGCGCAGAAGGAGATGACGATTGAAAACCTGCGCGAGAAGATAGAGCAGAAGTACAACGTGCGGCTCGATGACATCGAAAGTGAGTGCATCACCATCACCTATGCCGACAGCGGTCCCGCCAAGGTGGAAACAGTTTCTCCCGAGGAGATGGAAGAACAGGGCGTGGCGACCAACTGGGAAGAAGTCGCCGAGCAGGTCGAAGCCTTGCAGGAGCGCATCGACCAGATGGGACCGGTGAACCTGGTGGCCATTGAGGAATACGAGGAAACCGAGCAGCGCTACAATTTCCTGACCGAACAGCACGACGACCTCGTCAAGGCGCAGGAGGAATTGATGGAGGTTATCGACAAGATCAACGTCCAGACCAAGGACATGTTCAAGACGACCTTCGAACAGATCCGCGAGAATTTTCGATCGATCTTCACCGAAATATTTGACGGAGGCACGGCGGACCTTGTTTTGGTGGACGAGGAAGATCTGCTGGAAAGCGGGGTGGACATTGTCGCCCGCCCTCCCGGCAAGAAGCTACAGAGCATTTCACTGCTCTCCGGTGGTGAACAGACGATGACCGCCGTTGCCCTGCTGTTCTCCATCTATCAGGTGAAGCCCAGTCCCTTTGCAGTATTGGACGAGCTGGACGCACCCTTGGACGAATCCAACATTAATCGTTTCCTTAAGGTCGTTCAACGATTCCTCGACCGCTCCCAATTCATCATCATCACACACAACAAGCGCACCATTGGCATGTCTGATGTGCTATATGGTGTGACCATGCAGGAGCACGGTGTCAGCAAGGTCGTGAGCGTGAAATTTCACAAGGACCAGCATCCGGACGAAATGGTGCAACGCGGGAAGGCGCTCGTCCCCCCGCCGACGCAGGGGACGGTTGATGATGAGGAGGAAGCGGTGCACGACAAGGAAGAGACCTTGGAGATCAGCACCGCGGGGTGACCGGGTTTATAGGGAATGATTCCATCTGGCTGGCGCAAGCAAGCTGGTTGTGGAGGAACGAGTTTACGAGTCTTTACTCAAGTTACAGCCCTCTGAACTTGGGGGACGAGCTTCAGGCCTACTCGCAGCAGCACGGGGCAAATCATACTCGCCTGGTATTCTTGCGCCCACGGACCCGCAGACTCGTCCCTCCACAATCCCCCATTGCCGTTGTTCTCGCAGAATCGCAAAGACAGTTCGATTGAATTGCCATAAGCTCGTCCCATGGTTTCACGCACATTCAAAGCGTTCGGGGTTCTGGTGTCCCTGATTGTCGGCACAGAGCTTTCCGCAGCCGAACTCCGCATCGGCATGATCGGGTTGGACACTTCGCATGTCGTTGCGTTCACCGAATTGCTGAACAATCCGGACAATCCCAAGCACGTGCCAGGTGGTCGTGTGGTTGCTGCGTTCAAGGGCGGAAGCCCCGACGTGGAAGCAAGCCACACACGTGTGGACAGATTCACTGCGACACTTCAAGAAAAGTATGGCGTGAAGATCTATCCAACTATCAAGGAGATGGTGAAGCACGTCGATGCGGTGATGTTGGAAAGCGTCGATGGCCGCCCGCATTTGCGCCAGGCGATCCCGGTGATGAAAGCCGGCAAGCCGATGTACATTGAAAAACCCATGGCCGCTTCGTTGAAGGATGTGCGGGAGATCTTCCGGCGGTCCAAACGCCACGATTCACCAGTCTTCAGTTCCTCCTGTCTGCGCTACGCCAAGACCACCCAGGCGGTGAGAAACGGAAAGGTCGGGCGCGTTCACTACTGCCTCACACAAAGCCCTGCCAAGACCGAGCCCCATCATCCGGAACTGTTCTGGTATGGCATTCATGGATGTGAGGCGCTCTTCACGGTGATGGGAACGGGGTGTCAGAAAGTGAAACGCGAGGTGACGGAAGACGGCAAGGTGAAGGTGACCGGCTTCTGGGAAGGCAACCGGTTTGGAGTCTTTATCGAGGGACGCAATGTCGGCTATGCGTTGGGCGAAGATGGTCGCGCGGAGGCAGGGAACCACGAGCGTTATCAGGGATTGGTCCAGGAGATCATCAAGTTCTTCAACACCGGAAAGAACCCGATCCCAGAAAAGGAAACCATCGAGCTGTTCGCGTTTATGGAAGCGGCCGATTTAAGCCGTGAACGAGGTGGGGAGTGGGTGGAATTGTCGGAAGTGCTCGAATGAGCATCAATTCTGCTCCGGCCATGATTGGACAGGGTCAGGGGACCTGAGTTGCACGGTAGTATCGACGCGGGCCTGCCAATGCACTTGTGTCGAGGTATCTGTCGCTGGTTGAGTCGTTGGTGAAGATGGGAGTCCACTCGCTCAAGTTTGTTGAGGAGAAGAATACTACAGGGTTGGAAGACGCTGCTTCCTCGACAGGGATTTCGAAACCGGAGGGCGTGAATCGGAGCTGGCTCGGAGAAATACCGAATCTCAGCGTGATCCCCACCTTGACCGTTACGGTTCCAGTTGCGGATTGTCCCAGGTGATCAAATGCGGTCACTGAGATGAGGCCCTGCCCGCGGAAACCTGGAGGAGGGGCGTAATCAAGTATCTTTCTGAACGCCATGGTGACGTATTCTTGAGGCTAACCGAATCTGGGCATGATGAAGCCGGTGAGTAACATCGAAGCCGCGTCATCCATCACCATGTCACTCACATGGATGACGGCGTGTTCGGATGCCGGTGAGTAATTCGTGTGAACTGTCTCCCCGTCCGGAGAAACTTCAAGGATGATGAAAACCCGGTTGGTGTTGTCTGGCCGCGGACCCTGCCCAACGAGGAAAAGGCTGCCCGCATGATCGATTGTCTCCTATCTGGTGGTCCAGAAATCTAGCGCACCTCAACCATGTGGCAGTATCTGCTGTAGCTCTGCTCCTTCGTGATATTTTTCTAGTTTAGACCAAGCGGAACGCGCCTTCTTGGAGCGGTTCTGCCATCTGTGCCCGAAACGGTCTTGAGCAGTGCCTGCATTTCCTTCCGCTTGGCAGCTTGCGTGAAGAACAGGTTGGTGGTCTCGCCGGGATCCTTATCGAGGTTGAAGAGCTGGCCGATCGCGTCGGACTCGGTTTCTGGGAGTGCATACTTCGCCATATTTGGGCGGGTGTAGTTGTTGCCGCCTGAACCTTTGTGGGCGAGATACTTCCAATGGCCGACGCGAAGTTGGTATTCGCCTCGGAAGCTCTGTGTGATCATGTGGGGGCGGATGGGCTTGGCTGCTTTTCCGAGAAGCGCTGGCAACATGTCGAAGCTGTCGACGGCATCATTTTCAGCGAGTTGATAACCGACGATCGACGCCAGCGTGGCGAAGATGTCCGTGGTGTTGATCAATTGATCGGAAACCTGCCCCTCGGTAATCCTTCCAGGCCATCGGGCGATAAAGGGAACGCGATGTCCGCCTTCCCATCCGTCGCGCTTCATTCCGCGCCAACCACCGGCTGCATCATGTTTGTGGTCTTCGCGCATCCAGATGGTGTGGAGAGTTTCCGGTCCATTGTCCGAGGTGAAAATCACCAGCGTGTTGTCATCGATTCCCATCCTCTTGACCGCATCAAGCAGCCGTCCAGTGAGCGAATCCAGTTCATAGATGAAATCTCCGCGCGGCCCGCCTTTGGTTCTCCCGTTGAATTCCTTCGCCGGAAGCACGGGCGCGTGTGAAATCTGCGTGGAGAATACCGCGAAGAACGGCTTGTCGGAGTGTTCCTTGCGATGTCGTTCGATGAAGTCGAGGGTCTTGTCGTGAAACAGCAGATCTGCGTTCACGAACTCATAGCCAGGAGCCATCCAACCTTCGTCATTGTCCCATCGCCATTTGCCGCCCGGATTGGGTAGCCGGTCGCGCTTGTGGCGTTGGCTCGCGGGCGTGACGACGTTTCCATTTTCGATGTAGACGTAGAGCGGGTCCGTGGTCGGGCAATTGGGTGTAACGAAGGATTCATCAAAGCCGCGTCTGTTTGGCCCGTCTTCCAAGGGGCAGCTCTTTTCATAGTCGATCAGTGATGAGTTCTTGAATCCACCACCCAGTTTCCTGCCCTCCTTGTCGTACCATGTGAGGCCGACGTGCCATTTTCCAAAGACACCCGTGCGATATCCTTTCTTGCGCAGCATCTCGCCGATGGTGAGCTCGCCGGGCTTGATATAGCTCGGGCCGCCCGGTCCTTCGAAGGCCCGGGTTCCGCGTCCCGTCCGGCAGACTTGTTGTCCGGAGAAAAGTCCATACCGGGATGGAGAACAGATGGTCGAAGGACTGTGCGCGTCGGTGAAACGAATGCCTTCCTTTGCCATGCGATCCAGTCGTGGAGTCTGGTAGGCGGCCTTGGCGTTGTAGGACGACAAATCACCAAAGCCGAGGTCGTCTGAATAAATGGTGACGATGTTTGGCAAGGCGGCCCAGTTGGATTGCGCGTTCAGCCATGAACCGGCAAGCCCGAGGAGAACAAGTATGAGGGTGATGCATGATCTCACGTCGGAGGGAACTTAGCGGTTCTCTGAAAGGATGCCACATATTACCAGTTTTGGCTGGAGATCCGCCAAAACGATGTGGCCAGCAGGGCGATCACGGTAGACCGGGGCGAGGATCAGATCTGGAAGTCGTTCTCTTCCTTCCGCTTCTTCTCGATTACCTTGGTGTTCGGTTCCTCGTAAATAACCAATGAATTCGGAGGAACGCTGTGGAGGAGGAAGACACTTGCGCCGATGGTGCTGCCTTCGCCGATTACGACATCGCCTCCGACAATGGTTGCGCCGGCATAAATGGTGACGCGGTCTTCCAAGGTGGGATGGCGTTTGACTCCGCGAAGCGCCTGGCCGGCCGCCAGGGATTTGGCAACGAGGCCGACGCCTTGGTACATCTTCACGTGATTGCCAATCTCGGTGGTTTCACCGATGACGGTGCCGGTGCAGTGATCGATGAAGAAGTGGGAGCCGATCTTCGCACCGGGATGGATGTCGAGTCCGGTGCGGCCATGTGCCCATTCGGTCATGATGCGCGGGATCAGGGCGACCTTTTGATTATAGAGCGCGTGAGCGAGTCGCTGGATGGCGATTGCCTCCATGAAAGGGTAGGCGACGATGACCTCCTCCTTGCTCAATGCCGCGGGATCCCCGTTGTAGGCGGCCTCGGTGTCCGTTTGGAGGAGTTCACGAATCTGGGGAAGTTCCGCGAGGAATTCGAGGGTCAGTTCGCGGGCGACCGGACGAAGATCATCGCCCTCGCGGCTTCCCTCGGGCGGAGAGTATTCGAGGCTCTTGTACATCTCGTCTTCCAGACGTCCCTTTACCTCGTCCATGAGGATGGCGGTCTCGACTTTCAATTCGGACGAATGCATCGGCTTGTCGTCGAAGAAGCCGGGGAACACAAGTCGTAGCAGGCTGCACGAAATCGATTGGATCGCGGTCTTGGAAGGGAGGTTCGTGCCGTCGAGGTGATTGATCCCGCCCACCTTGGCGTAGGAGGCGATCAATTGGTCGGTCAGTTGAGTGACGGTCAAACTCACGCGGGGGAGTATTGTTGAGGGTGATGAACTTGGCAAGGGAGGGGGGAGGCGATGAGACGCGTAGGGAACACTCGGAGGCGACCTGAAGCACTTTTTGTTGCCCGAGCACGCTTATATTCGCAGGATTTCGGCGTGGAAAAACCCATTCTGGGTCGCGGATTGGGCAAATTGATGTCCGGCAGCGATGGCGAAAAAAGCCAGACGATTTGCTGTCTTCGTTCCAAGCGAAGCGCACCCGCGTAACTCCCGGATTGGCCTCGATCTTGAAAGGAACAAGGGGCGAGGAATCAACCCAACAAGAGTTATCTGAGTTCGCTGAAACCACCGCGGAGTCCAATCCAGCAAAGCTTCAACCGGTAATCACGGCACCGATCGAAACGAGGACTCAATCCGCTCTGCCCACCAAGACGCCGTCCTATCGGCCGGTGCGAAAGCCTCGTTCAGAGGAGCGCTTGGAGCTGAACGGCAAAAAAAACGCGTCCGTTCGGTCACCGCGATTGTTCCAACAGCAGTTTCCGGAGACGACCCGCAAACCGGAGGTGGCTCCAAAGAAACCGAACCGTGATATCCCAGCCTCAGCGCCGGGACCAAGATCCGTGCCTGCAAGCAAGGAACCGGGGTTCCAGCGGCCCGTTCAAACCGGAGCACACCGGAAGGCCGAGCCTATGCTGTGAGCAAGAGAATGCGGCCCGAACCGAAGGAACCGGCACCACCATTGACCGGAAGTCCGGGATTGCGATCGGGATTATTTGCGGCTGATGTAGCCTTGGTATTGTTCGGTTGTTTTCTGATCTGGGG